>OBAA01000584.1_pt1 | contig 33523 bp, 36 predicted proteins | sample 1475961 | NCBI WGS metagenome assembly OBAA01 (sample SAMEA2579960, study PRJEB22360) | human gut metagenome | biome: human gut; feature: human-associated habitat; material: faeces | place: Denmark | collected 2008/2010 | reverse complement strand
AGGAATGATAATATATATGAAAAAAGCTTGTATGTTTCCAGGACAAGGAGTTCAATTTACTGGAATGATGAAAGAAGAGTATTGTAATAAATATTCAAAATATATAAAAAGTGCTGATGATATTTTGGGTTATTCAATTGTAGACATTTGTAATAATAAAGATAGAGCACAGATGTTAAATCAAACAGAGTTTACTCAACCAGCCATGTATATGGTAAATGCATTTTCTTATTTTGATTATATTGAAAGAGAGGGAATTCCAGAATACTGTATAGGGCATAGTTTAGGAGAATTTAATGCTATAGCTGCTGCAAATATTGTAAGTTTCGAAGAAGGACTAATATTAGTCAAAGAAAGAGGTAATTTAATGTCGGAAATTACAAATGGTAGCATGATGGCTATATTAGGAATAAATAGGGTATCTGTAATAGAAACAATAAATAGATATGGTTTTGAAACAATAGATATTGCGAACATGAATAGTTATACACAAACGGTAATTGCAGGACCTATGAAAGATTTAGAAGAAGTAAAAAAAATTTTTGAACTATTGGGGGCAACAGTTGTTTTTTTAAAAGTAAGCGGACCATTTCATACAAGATATATGAAAAATGCAGCATTGAAATTTGGATCAGTGCTTAGGAAGGTAAACGTTAAAGAAGCATCTATTCCAGTTATTTCAAATTATACAGCAAAAGAATATATAAGTGAAGATACCAAAAATAATTTAATTAAACAAATATACAATCCAGTAAAATGGGTTCAGTCAATAGAGTATTTGATTGATCAAGGAGTAGATGAATTTACACAGGTTGGACCAGGACGTGTACTAAAAAATCTATATAAAAAAATTGTAAGAGATGAATAAGTAAGTTGAAAGTCGATATAAAAACTAGAGTATATGTTAGGAGGATTAAATGTAGTGCAAGGGAAATATGATATAGAAAAACAACATAAAATGCATAAATTGCATGCTATAGAGCGAATTAAGTATTTATTAGATGATAATTCGTTTCATGAATATGGTAGTAATATAGGAAGTTATGGGGAAGAGTATGAGTGTGAGAAATCCTTTCCATACGATGGAGTAATAACGGGATATGGATATATTCATCGTAAATTGGTGTTCATATATTCACAAGATTTTACTGTATGTGGGGGAACTGTTGGAAAAGCTCATGGGAGAAAAATTGCAATTACGATAAAAAAAGCTATTGAAAATAAATGCCCTGTAATAGGAATTTGTGACTCAGGAGGTGCTAGAATTCAAGAAGGTGTTAACGCATTGGCCGGATATGGCGATATATTTTTTTATAATACTTTAGCTTCAGGTTATATACCGCAAATTTCTATTATTGCTGGTACTTGCGCAGGAGGAGCTGTGTATTCGCCAGCAATTACAGATTTTATTTTTATGATAAAAAATGTCGGATATATGTTTGTAACAGGTCCAAAAGTGATTCAGGATGTAACTGGAAAAATATGCAGTATGAATGAATTAGGAGGAAGTAGTATACATGCCGAGTATTCTGGGGTAGCTCATTTTATTTCTGAAACAGAAAAAGAATGTTTTAATGAAGTAAGGAAATTGATAAAGATGATTCCATCTTCAAATATTTTAAACAAGAATGAGAACTTTAAATTTAGTCAAAAATATTTTTCACAGATTGGGACATTTGTACCAAAGGAACAACGAAAAGTTTACGATATACATAGGATAATTGATGAATTGTTAGATAAAAATACATTCATGGAAATTCAGAAAAAATTTGCTGGAAACATAGTAATTGGATTAGGAACTTTTTGTGGAATGACCGTAGGTATAGTTGCTAATCAACCTAAAGTATTGGGAGGAGTATTAGACAGCGATGCTAGTGATAAAGCAGCTAGATTTGTTCGTTATTGCGATTCTTTTAATATTCCTATTATTACGTTAGTGGATGTTCCTGGATTTGTACCAAGCATAGAACAAGAAAAAAGTGGAATTATACGACATGGAGCAAAATTATTATATGCTTATGCGGAATCCACAGTGCCTAAAATTACTTTGATTTTGCGAAAGGCTTTCGGTGGTGCCTATATTGCTATGGGAAGTAAGCACTTAGGGGCAGATGCGGTATATGCTTGGCCTAATGTACAAATTTCAGTAATGGGGGCAGAAGGCGCTATAGATATCTTATACGGCAAAATATTATTAGATATGGGTGAAAAAGAAAAAGAAATTTTCAAAGAGAAAATGGAGAAAAAATATTCTCAAAAATATATGAATTCTTTGACTGCTGAAAAAGAGGGATATATAGATGAAATAATCTTGCCAGAAGAAACGAGAGAAAAGTTTTATCAGGATTTAGTTGCTTTTACAAATAAAGAACCTGTAATTCAAGTAACTAAAAAACATGGAAATATACCACTATAGATATGCATTATGAAAGATTATGAGGTGACATAATGAAAGAAACAAAATATTTAAACAAAATTTTAGCATCAATACTTGTTGTTATTTTAAGTGTATGTTTTCTTACTGGATTTGCACCAATAGAAAAGAATAAATGGATAGGGAGCTGGAATACAAGTGCTGTAAGTTTTGCTAATATGCAGAATAATGGATTCTTTAATTATAAAGATCAAACTTTGAGAACGATTGTAACACTAAGTTATGGTGGAACACAAGAAAGAATTAAATTTTCTAATGAATTTGGAACAGGAAACTTAGAAATAGGAGCTGCAAGTGTTGCAATAGTGGATAAAAATGGTGTTGCAAAAAAAAATACAATAAAAAATATTACATTTAATGGGAAGGAAGAGATAGTTATAGAGGATGGTGAATATGTTTGGAGTGATCCAATAAATTTAACGGTAAGATCACAAGATAGAATTGCTGTAAGTACATATTTACCATCTCAAATGATAACTCCAACGGGTGGTTGTGGCAATGTCGAGGCATATGTTTCACCAAAAGGTAATTATACTCTTGCCGATTCTACACAAGAAAATTATACTCCAATAGTTATAAATGATTATCCAAACATTTCTTTATTTGTAAATTCAATAGAAGTATGTGCACCTGAAAGTACTAGAACTGCTATCGTATTTGGGGATTCTATATCAGCACTTTCGTGGCCAGAATATTTTACAGAAAAGTTGAATAAAAATGGGATTAATGATTTGGCGGTAATTAGAGAAACTATAGTTGGAAATAGAATTTTGCATGATACAGTAGAGAATTTACATGGTTTATTTGGTGCTTCCGGGGTATCGAGATTTGAAAAAGCTATTACAGGACATCCAGGAGCTGAATACGTAGTTGTTTTGGAAGGAATAAATGATATTATGTCTACTGGTCCAGGTGGAACATCTCCCAATAATGAGATTGTAAGTGCTGAACAAATCATAGATGGACTTCAAATTTATATTGATTTAGCACATAAGCATGGATTGAAAATATATGGAGCAACAATTATGCCTTTTGAAGGACATTTATCATATACAGAAGAAGAGGAAAATGTGCGTCAGGAAGTCAATAAATGGATTCGTTCAGGAGGAAAATTTGATGCAGTAATAGATTTTGATATGATTACTCGTAATCCTAGTAATATTAAGCAGTTATTACCAGCATATGATTCTGGCGATCACGTACATCCAAGTGAAGTTGGAAGTGCTGCTATGGCAGATGCGATTGATGTAGAATTATTTAGATAAAAGAATAACGTTGATTAATAATTTATCTGTGACCTCATGAATTAAGATGATTTTAGATAGTGTAGTAGTATAAAAGATACCATATATTATACGTCATATCTAATTGATGCAGTGTTACTTGTGATTGAAATAGACGTAGAGAAAAACATTTTATTTGCTGGATTTTTTATTATAGTCTATTTACATAAAGTCTTTTATAGTACAAATGGGAAGGGATAATTTAAATGCAGAGAAAATGGAAAGTCAAATTACCTTGTATAGATTTTAATAAGATATACACAAGCTCCGATCAAAATGTTTTGTTTAATAATAAAGATATAGAAAAACAATTATTTACATGTATTGAAAAAGGAGAAGAAAATATAGCAATAGATTTTAGTTATGATATTAGAGAAAAGATAGAGAACGTAAATAGCGAAAGCGAAGGTGTAAATGTATTTAAGAATTTAAAAAAATGTATATTTGAGTTAAATCCATACATTTGTAGACTTGATAATGAGCTATTAAAGCATTCAAAATTAGTAGAAAGGAACATTGGTATTACGGAATTAGTATTACTGAAAACGCATTGTTTTAATTATGTCGTGATTAATAAAGAAGTAGCCAATATCTTATTATATTTTAACGGGAAAAATACACTTGAGCAAATATATAATTTTATAAAAAATCAGAACAAAGACATTTATATTGTAAATGGAAAAATGGCTAAACATTCTTGGAAAGTATCTATAGATGAGAAGCATTTTAGATTGGCAAATGAAAAAAGTATTTTACAGATGATAGGATATTTGCTAGATGCCAATCTCATAAACATAGGTAGAAAAGAAGCAGATCAAAATGATGCTAAGTTTTTAATAAAATCTGATAGAGCATTAGATATTCAGGAATGTAAAGAAAAAAAAGAATTAATAAAAAGTGGAAAAACTGTGCTGTTATTAGCGGCAACACCTGGTACAGCAACTATTGGATTATTGTATATTGCATCGTATCTTCGAAGAAATGGTATTAATACATATTGTAAATATAACAATCTAAATGTTAATGAAGATGAGCTAAAAAAAGATATTGAAAAGTTATTATATAAATATAAACCTCAAATTATTGGAGTTAGTATAAAATGGTTTGTTCATATAGCTAGGGGGATTGAAATTTGTAAGATTATTAAGCAATTTGATGATAATATAAAAATTGTTATTGGGGGCAATACAGCTACATTATATGCGGAAAAATTTATTGAATATGACTTTATAGACTATGTGATTTGTGGTGATGGAGAAATTCCAATGTTAGAAATATGTAAAGAAGAAAAAAATATTCCTAATTGTATATATAAATTAAATGGGGAAGTTCAAAAGAATTCTATCACTTATATTCAGAACCGAGAAAATTCAAAAGATATTTTTTTGTCAAATTTAGACGAAATATTAATTTCAAAAGAAGACTTATATAGTGTACCAAACTATTATATTTACACGGGTAAAGGATGTTTGATGAATTGCTGCTATTGTGGCGGATGTTTACAAGCCCAAAAAAAACAATTTGGACGCTCAACAGCATTTTTACGAGAAAGCTGTGATGTAAAAAAAGATTTAATAGAATTAAAAAAATATGCATCTACCTTTATGTTTATTGACTCATTTGAAGTGGAAGTTATGAACTATTATCGAGAACTATGGGAAGGAATTGATCTAACTAATAAGTTTTGTCATTTTTATTTATACAAAATACCAGAAAAAGAATTTATAGAACTATTATCGAGAACATTTAAATATGCGTATGTAAATATTGATTTGTGTTCCTTATCAGAGAGGCACAGAAAATATTTGCATAAGATGGGAATGAGTAAAATATTACCTACAGATACAGAGGTATTAGATTTTTTAGAAGTATGTGATAAATATAAAAATGTAGAAATAAGTGTTAGTTTAATTTCGGGATTACCTTATTATACAAATATAGATATGAAACAAAGTGAAGAATTTTTACAGAAATTATTATACCATTCTTCGTTTAAGGGAGCTGAATGGGGACGGTTACATGCGCAGCCAGAAGCACCGATTATCAATGAATGTAGCAAGTATGAAATGAGAACTCAGGCTACTACATATGAAGAATTTTTGCATTATAGCGAATTAAATATGAAAGAAAGTAGTTATCCAGATGTGTACTCTTTTAACTTTCCTTATATTACATTTGATAAAAATAAATTTAATATAGAAATAGATATGCACTATAAAAAACTGTATGAGCTAATTAAAAAAAACTGTATTCGAGAAAGTAATACAATTTTGCATGAGGTAATTACATTTAAAGAGTTATATAGAAAAAGAGAGGAGATTTATAGAAAACTGAAAGAAAAACATATCGCAAGAAATAGTGTAGTTTATATTATAGAAAGACCATCTATCAATATGATTATTTATGTTTTGGAAATTAAAAAAATTACAGAGCAGTATATTTTAATTACACCAAATAAATATCAAGAAATAAAAGAAAATATAAAAAATGTTCCTGTTATTGAATGTGAATAGAAAATAAAATTATTCGGTAAATAATATTGAACTTAGAATAATTAGTATTTTAGATTTATAAGTGGAGGGAAAATATGAAAGTTTTATTGGTACAACCACCAGTTTTCGGATTAACTGTTAAAAGTAGAATTATTGAACCTTTGGCCTTAGAAATATTGGCAGCAACAATTAAGGAAAAGCATACTGTAAAAATATTAGATTTAAGAGTTGAAGATAGATTTGAAGAGGAACTTATAGAATTTAATCCAGATGTTGTCGGAATTACATGCTATATTTGTCAGGTTAACTATGTCAAAAAATATTTACATATAATAAAAAAAGTTAATAGCAAAATAGTCACTATTGTTGGCGGTGAACAGCCTACACATGCACCAGAAGAATTTAATTTCCCAGAACTTGATTATATTTCAATGGGTGATGGGGAAAGAAGTTTTCCGGAACTTATTGATTATATTGAAAATAAAAATAGAAATATATTTGAGATACCAGGAATCGTTTCCGTAAAAAAAGGAAAATTAACATTTGGCTCACCTAAAGAGATTTTACATGATTTAAGTATTAGTCCAATTCCAGCGAGAGAATTAACAGAAAAATATCGGACATTTTATAAATTTGCGGGCTGGCATGATTTAGCAGCATTATCGACATCAAGAGGCTGTATGTATCGTTGTAATTTTTGCACAATTTGGAAAATAAGAGATGGAATAGTAGCTCATTTTCCTATTGAACGTGTAATACAAGAATTACAAATGATTAAAGAAAAAAACATATATTTTTGTGAAGCCCATTCATTTCAAGATGCCACATATTCAGAAAAGTTATATGAAAAAATTGTAGAGTATGGAATTAAAAAAAATTATATGGCCTATGTAAGAGTTAATACAGCAATTAAACACATAGATCTTTTAAAAAAATGGAGAAAAATAGGGTTAAAGAGAGTTTTTATAGGGATTGAAACAATAACAGATAAGCGTTTAAAGAATTTTCATAAAGCAACAAATAGTGATCAAAATGAAAAAGCCGTACGTCTGTTGCATGATGCCGGCATAGAGATAATGTCTAGTTTTATTATTGATTTAGATTTTGACGAAGAAGACTTTGAAATCTTAGGAGAATGGGTTAAGAGAATGAATTTGACTATGCCAATATTTAATATTATTACTCCTTTACCAGGAAATGATATGTATGATCAAAACAAAGAGAAATTGCAGAAAATATCATATGAATATTTCGATTTTAATCATGCGCTATTGGAAACAAAATTACCGATAAATAAATTTTATAGTCTTTTGGCAAAGTTATATAGAGATACATATAGCAATAATTTATCTGATTATGTAAAAGAAAAATTAGGATATGATGATGAGAAAATGAAAAAGAGAAAGATGACAGGTGAATTATTAGCTAGAAATATAGAAATGAATATACGGGAAGGAAAGTGATAGTATGTATGATGAATTGGAATTTTGGAAGTGTCCTAATCCTGAAGCAATTGCATTTGAATATAAAAAAAATATTATTACATACAAAGAATTAAATGAAAAGATTAATTCTATAAAAGTATACTTTGATGAACTGGGAATAAAAAAATATGATCATGTTATTTTAATTATAAACAATCCCTTGATGTATATGGAGATTTTTCTTGCGTTGTGGAAGATGAATGTGACAATTATTCCTTTAGATTATCAATTGAGTTTATCTCAGATGAAAGAAATTATTCAAATCTCAGATGCAAATTACATTATATCGAACAAAGATAGTATGTCTAGTGAATTTGAGAATATGGATAAAGAGTATAGCAATCTAAAAAAAATATTGATGATTAGAAAAAGAGAAGCCAATGTAATAACAGTAAATTCAGACTCTAAAAAGGTATCATGGATCAAAAAGAATGATTTTGATATAGGATATATTATGCTGTTTACTTCAGGAACAAGTGGACATAGTAAAGGGGTTTTGCTGAGAAAGGAACTCTTCTTGAGAAATGTTAAACAGGTAATCGAATACACATCCTTGACAAATGAAGATGTGTTACTGGTAAATTTACCTCTTTCATATTCTTTTGCATTGTCAGAAGTGTGTGCACATTTATTGTGCGGAGGGAAAATTATATTAAGCACAAATAATGTTTATAATGCCTTGATATTATTAGAAATTAAAGAGAAAAATGTAACAAATTATCCGGCAACCCCTTATTTCTACGAAACTTTAGCGAAAGATATTGAATTAGGGAAAGAACTAAGTGTTGGAAATTTGAAATTTTTTATGAGTGCAGGCGGATATCTAAATCCGTTTGTAATAGAAACAATAGTAAAGAAATTTCCTGGGATTAGTTTTTATAATAATTATGGACAGACAGAAGCAAGTCCAAGACTCTGTTTCAAATGCTTTAATTCAGAAAGTAAAGATTTTTTGGGAGTCGGTACTCCGCTGAAGGGAGTAGAAATAGATATTTTCGATAATAACAGGCATAAGTTAAAAGAGGGTAATATCGGAGAAATAGGATATAAGTCAGAATATTTAATGTTGGGATACTATAAAAATAAAATATTAAATAAAAACGAATATTTTATGTCAGGTGACTTGGGCTATTTTGAAAAGGGAAATTTGGTAATTGTGGGGAGAACAGATTCTTTAATAAAAATAAACGGAAGAAAAGTATATAAAAACCGTATTGAAAACACTTTATTTCAATTACCATATATAAGCAATATAAAAATAAAAAAGGAACGACATGATATTTACGGAGAATATTTTGTTGCGTATGTAGTACCGAAGAAGGACGAAAATCCCAAAGAAGTTATAGATAAAGTATATGAATTTTGTAAATTAAATTTTAATTTATATGAGAGACCTAAAAAGATAGTCATATGTAATGAAATACACTTATCAAGTAATAAAAAAGTACAATTAAAAGAATAAGCTAGAATGGAGAAGAAAAATATGAAGGTGGATAATCTAATAGCAGATAAAGAGTATAGTATCAATAAACTAAAAAAGCGGATATACTATGCAGAAACAGATGCAGGTGGAATAGTATATTACGCAAATTTGTGTAAATATATTGAAGCTGGATGTTCTGAATGGTTTAGAAAATTTGGTATACCATTTAGTGAATTGACAAAAGAATATGGATTGTTTTTTGTCATGAAAGATGTACATTTACATTATAAAATACCGATTAAATATGATGAAGAAATAGTAATATGTACTGAGATTGAAAAAATAAAATATTTTTCTATTCAATTCAAAACAGAAGTGTTTGTAAATAATCAAAAATGTTATTGTGCTGAGAATACAATGGTTCCTGTAGATATAAAAACAAAGAAGCCAATGAAAATACCAGACAAACTTCTCAATAAAATAACAGAGAGGACAGATATTACTATATGTTAAGAAGATAATTATAAGTATAATAGTTATCTTTTCATAAAACTAAAGGAGGATTTATTATGAGTACAAATCATGAAAACAGAAGCGAATTAACAAAAAAAGTAAAGGAGTTATTATCCAAGGTTTTAGACATCGAAGAAGATGAAATGCAATTGGATACATTGTTGTTTAAAGAATTAGCAATTGAATCTGCAGAAACGTTAGAAATTACTTTTCGGTTAGAGCAAGAATTTAGTATATCAATAGGAGAGGCAGAATTTTGGAATATTGCTAATTTAATTGCTAACGAAGATATGATTGTTGATGGTAATTTTACGGAGGAGGCAAAAACCCTTATTAAAGAGAATATATCTATTACTGATAGTGAAATTGAAGAACTTCATAGTCCTTTTGAAATATATGATTATATTTCTGTTAAGGATTTAGTTGATTATTTGGAGAAGAAATTGAATTAAATTTAGTTGGGATCTATTTGAACTTCCGCATATTTTGTGTTTATAGACAAGATATGCGGAAATACTAAAATATTGCATAAGGAAGATAGTTGGAGAGATAGACTATGAATTATATGAAAATGATAAAGTTTAAAAGTGTAGATTTAAATAAATCAACAGCTAGTTTAAGTTTCCAAGAGCGAGAAGAAGACTTGAAGAATGAACTTGAATGCAATAACATAGTTCCTTATTTCACCTTGATAGAAGCTATTTTTCAGACAGCAGGGAGAGTGGCTAGAGAACATTCCCAAAATATGTATGGGGGTATTATAGTAAGCTTTAATGAATTTTGTTTTCATAGACCTGTTTTTTTGAATGAAAAAATAACGATAAAAGCTAAGATTGTATCATACAATGAAAATTTGAAAATATATTTTTTTTCAGTTTCAGTTTATGGAGAAAATGACATTATTATAAAAGATGGTGCTGTGTTAATCAAACAAGAAAAAATAATTAAGTCTAATTACTTAAACAATAGTATGGAAACCTCTATTGAAGAAAATATGAATAAGTGTGGTTATAATGAGCGAAGTATTAAAGAATGAACATAGAAATATAGATTTAACCAATCTAAGAGTTTTGGAATTGGGTATTGGAATTCCATTTTCGGGCAATAGCACGACTGATTATATAAAATATAAAAAGAAATATTTGTTTACTCATGATGATGAACGATGGAACGGAAAGCCAGATAGGTTAAGTTTTTATAAAGAGCTTATAGAGATGGATTTACATAGTATTTCTCATATAGATGCACTCAACCATGCAGCTATTCATAAGGTAGGATATAATTCAGCGCATTATGAAGGAAATCCTGAAATATATGTAAATGGGTCAGACGAAATTCCGATTATTCATGGAAAAGCTATGATACTTGATTTGCCCCGATTTTTAAATGTAAATTATATAAATCCTGATGAAGAAATTACAGTGGATATTATAATGCAATGTCTGAAATATCAAAAGATGAACATTGAGGACTATGAAATTGTATTATTTAGAACTGGACATATAAAATTTTGGCTTCAGGGCGAATATGAGGAATATTATAAAAAGGAGGCAGGACTTGGAATAGATGCAATCTTATGGTTAGCGAGCAAAAATATTAAAGCAATAGGAGCGGATAATTTTGCCATAGAACATATTCCAACTAAAAAAAATTTATATTCCACGTTTTATCCAGGACATAAGAAACTATTAATAGAAAAAGGAGCCTATATAATGGAAAACTTAAATTTGGAAGTTTTATCCGAAAATGGATTAAATCAAATTTATTTTTTAGCAGTTCCAGTCAGATTCAATAATGCTTCTGCTGCATTAATAAATCCAGTAGCTCTTGTATGACTTTTATGAAGGAGATATTAGATGTTATGAGAAATATTTTTATTGATTCATTAAGAAGAATAGATAAGTTTAATATTGAAGGAAGCAAATACTTATCTTTGAACGAGGATATTTTTAGAGATCATTTCCCTAATAGTCCCTTGTTACCAGCAGCAATGATGATAGAAGGAAGTATACAATTAAGTAGGATATATTTTTGGCATATAACGAATTTCAAGAATAGTCTAATACCGATGTCTTTTAGCCATTTTAAATTTTTTGACTTAGTTCGTCCAGGAAATATTTTAGACATATCTTTAGATATTACCAAAGGCAATGTGGAGAGTTACCAGATTGGTGATGAAGTGAGAATAAAGACTATAGGGTATTGTAATGATAAAAAGGTATTTCAGGGTGTTATCCAATTTAGAATTGTAGAATTTGAGAAATTGCATAATAAAGAAGAATGTGGCAATTATTTGAGTTTTTTGTATGAAAATATGAAATGAAAATTTAAAGGAATGAGGTGACAATCAGTAGAATGAAATTTTACTGAGAAAAAATGGAATATAATTTAGATGGAAAAACTGTAATTATTACGGGTGGAAGTAGGGGAATTGGACGAGAAATGGTGAGAGCTTTTGCGGAAGCAGGGGCTAATGTATATTTCACATATCTTTCTAATCATATCAAAGCTCAAAATGTGCAAGAAGAATTTGGTAAACGTTATCATTCAAAAATAAATAGTCGCTCAGTAGATGGAAGGGGAGGATCAGAAGTAAAAAATTTTATTGAAGATATTATAAAGGAAACCGGAAAAATTGATATACTCATTAATTGTGCAGGATATATATCAAGAGGTTTTTTCCTTAATACAACAGAGGATGTTTGGAAAAATACTTTAGATTCAAATGTAAATAGTATATTTCATTATAGTAAATATGTATTAAAACATATGATTTTACAAAAAAGTGGATGTATTATCAATATTTCCTCAGTTTCTGCACATTTTCCTGCTAAAGGGCAAGCCGCTTATAGTACTTCTAAAGGTGCCATAGAATCTCTTACAAAAGCTCTTGCACTTGAATATGGAAAATATAATATTAGAGTGAACACGATAGCTCCGGGCTTAATAGAAACAGAAGTTGTAAAAACTATATCACCTAAAGTTAAAAGTGAAATTTTAACTAAAACTCCTTTGGGAAGATTTGGAAGGGCAGATGATATTAGCAATTTAGCATTATTTTTATCGAGCGAAAGAGCTTCATATATTACAGGTACGCAAATTTTAGTTACAGGAGGAAGGCATTTAGAGTAAAATTCTAGTTTTGTGGATTAGGAGGAATAGACGTGAAAAGAAATGTTGTAATAACAGGTATGGAATGTATTACATCTCTTGGAAATGATATTGAGGAAACATGGGAAAAAATAATAAAGGTAGAAAATGGAATTGACAAAATCGAAAGATTTAATGTATCACAATATCCTTGTCAGTTTGGGGGTGAAATCAAAAAGTTTAGTGCACGAAGAAGTGGATTGAAACGCAGTAATATAATGCTAAAATATAATCAATATGAATTGGTAGCAGTAATGCAGGCTATAAAAAGATATAAGTGGTTTGAGGATGTGAACGATCAAAGAGAAAATTGTGCCATTTATCTTGGAAATCAGAGCATAAATTTAGATGAAGAATTGTATGAAACCATAATTAATATTTCTGAGAAAAATATGAAGAAAATACAACTGCCAAATATTGGTAAGAATTTGGATAAATTTCCTCCGTTAAATGGAATTAAACTCTTACCTACATTGCCGACACATTTTATTGCTAAAGAATATAATTTGCATGGAAGCGCAAATGTATTATACTCAGGTGATGTTTCTTCTATAGAAGCAATATTACACGCTGCTTGGGATATAGAAGCTGGATATTATGAAAAAGCGATAGTTGCTTCTACATATAATCCATTTACTCCTCATGAATTTTTGTGGTTAAGCAATTCAAAATTAGCGAGGAAAACGACTCCTATGGATGTTTCATATCAATTGAGTGCTCCTTTTAGCAATAAAAATGAAGGCATTATATATGGTGAAGGCGCAGGGGCTCTTCTCATTGAAAGTGAAGAAAGTGCAATACAAAATAATAGAAATATATTAGCCTATATATATGGTGGTACAATGCATACTTTTCCCGAAGAAGATTTTTTTAAATTATCTAAATGTGGATTCAGAAAACATATGGAAGATACTTTGGAAATATGCTCAATGAAAAAAGAAGATATAAGTTTATTATATGCAAATGCGCCATCATATGCTGATTGGGATAATGCAGAAATTGAAGCAATTGAAGAAATATGGAATGAAAATCCTATTGCTGTAACGTCTACGAAAGCTAATATAGGCTTTCTTGGTTGTGCAGCAGGTATGATAGATTGTATACTAGCCATTAAATCAATTAATCAAAATAGTTTCCCCAAATTAAGAAATGCTAAAATGGATTATAGGCAATATTTTTCCGAGGACAGAAAATATATTGACAAATGTTTGATTAATACTGCAGGAATAGGTGGAAATTATGGATCCATTATTATTGGAAAGAAGGCATAAGATGTTAGATAAAATTGTTATAACAGGTATAAGTGCGATTACTCCGCTTGGAAATGATATAGACACTATTGTAGACAATCTAAAAAAAGGAAAATCGGGAATAGGTTATATTGATAGATATAATTTAGGTGAATTTCCTGTGCGACATGGTGGAACTATTGATATAGTAGATCTGTGTAAAGTGAAATATCCATATGAAGGGAATTTGCAGTTTAAATTATTTTATTATTGTTTAAAAAAATTATTTTTGCAATATAAAAATATATATTCTTCTGATAGAATAGCATGTTGTATTGGAACGAACCCCAATATTGCCGCTCCAGATGATGTTGTGTATCTCGGCGAGCAGTATTGGAAACTTAAGAGTAACGAATTACATATGAATTATACAAATGAAAATTTACATATGAATACGTTAATGAATATAAATCCTTCATTATTGACGTATTATGCAGCAAAAGATTTTAATATTAATGGAATATGTGCTTGCAATTTTGGAACATGTGCAGCATCAAGCCAAGCTATTGGAGATTCCTATCATCTTTTGAAAAATAAAAGAGCGGATATGGTAATTTGTGGTGGAATATCATTATGTTTGGATCCTATAGCAATAGCGAGACTTTGCAGATTAAATGCCTTAGAATTAACTAAAGAAAATGTGAAAAGTAATTGCGCACCATTCGATAAACATAGGGCTGGGTTTACGATAGGCGAAGGTTGTATTCTTTTTATGATGGAAAGAGAAAGTGATGCTAAAAAAAGAAACGCGAAAATATTTGCAGAAGTCAAAGGATATGGTGCTTCAATGGATGGATTTTCGTTAACTGATCCACACGAAGAAGGACTAGGAATGCAATTGGCAATGATAAGAGCAATTGAAGATGCTAAATTATCTATTGATAAGATTGATTATGTCAATGCGCATGGTACCGGTACAAAGAAAAATGACAAATATGAAACTATGGCAATTAAAAAAGTTTTTAAAGAATATGCTAACACATTGGATATAAGCTCTACAAAATCTATGCATGGACATCTATTAACAGCAGGTGGGGCAATGGAAATGCTTGTATCAATTATTTCCATTCAAAAAGGTTTCGTACCTCCCACGATTAACTATAGAACCAAAGATCCAGAATGTGATTTATCTTATACGCCTAATATCGTTAAATATAAAGAAATTAATAATGTTTTATCAAATTCATTTGGATTAGGGGGTGTAAATGCATCGTTAGTTATTTCAAAATATATCTAAATGAAGAATTGCAAGATTTGAAAATAGAGGTGATAGATTAAAATAATGAAAATTATATTGATTTATGACAAAGACAATGAAACAGAAAATAGTAAAAAACTTAAAGATTTTTTGTTAGAATATTGTAGACTCTCTAAATATATGATAAAAGTCTTTGATGTTACTAAATATAATGTAAAAAGTTGTTCAGGTTGTATAGGGTGTTGGATTAAGACACCGGGAAAATGTGTAAAGGATGATTTGCTTAATCAAATTAATTATTCATTAGTTAATTCGGATATAGCAATATTTATATCAGCTATTTCTTTTGGACAATATAGTGCTACAATAAAAAATGTAATGGATCGTTATATACCTAATGTTTTACCTTTTTATACTAAAAAAGGCAAAGTTACGATTCATCCAGAACGATATGATGAACAACCATTACAAATACTTATAGGGCATGGTGAAATGTTAAGTAATGAAGAAAAGGATACTTTTACTTCTTTAACTGATGGAAAATATAATAAAGGCTTTAACAAAGTATTTATATGTGGTTCTAAAGAAAGAAATGTAGATATAGAAAATAAAATAATAAATATTTTGGAGGAGTATGATTAAAAAAATTTGTTTTATTAACGGAAGTCCGAAAGGCATTAATTCAAATTCTTGTTTTCTTCTTCAACTACTTCAGAAAAATCTTTTGCCATATCCGCAATGTTATATAGATATTAGCAAAGGGAAAGAAATGCAATCATCTTTATTTGAACCTTTAAATCAGTCAGACATAATAGTCGTTGCGTTTCCATTATATGTTTATTGTGTTCCAGGGCTTTTGATGCAGTTTTTAGAAGAGTATTGCAAACATTATAAAAGCAGAGCTTGTGTAAACAAAAGGAGTCTATATGCAATAATAAATTGTGCATTTCCTGAACCTCGGATATGCCAGGAAGCAATAGAGGTTATGAAACATTTTTGTGTAAAGGCAGGATTGGACTGGAAATTTGCAATTGTAATTGGTAATGGTAATGTAATAAACTCAATAAAAAAGGTGAAAAGTTTAGAGTTTCTTTTATCTGATATATATGAAGGGATAAAGTGCTTAGAAAGAGATATTAAAAATCCTTCTGAGCGTAAAAAATCAGATATGTATGTTATTCCTTATTCGACAAGTTTACTAAATGTAAATAACGGAAAAGCAAAATGGGTAAAATATGCATATCAAAATGGATTGACAGAACAAGATTTATATCGTACACCATTTAAGGAAAAGTTAGAAATTTAAAGTAAGTAAAGTGATTTATGGAGAGATATTACTTACATCTGGATTTGTCATTGAAGGGAAATATAAAAAGTGTTTTATACTGTCTGAGACTGTATAAAACACTTTTTATTATCAAGATAATGATAAAAAGAGATTTTGACATGAAAGTTATTTTTTTTGACAACAAAAAATAACTTTTCAAAAAATAGTATATAATCGTTTATAATGAGCAGAATAAATGTAAGAGAAAAATTTATATGAATACATATGAATATATTTTATAGTACGCATAATTTTAAAAGAAAAATATTAGTTATTTATTGATATATTTTTTACGTGATATATAAGATGCAATTCTGAAATATAGGATAGGTAAGGTTTATAAGTATCTTTGAGGAAAAACTCAATAATGAGTTGATATACAATTATTATGAGTGAGTAAAGAGGCGTAAATTATGTAGAATATATTCAATACTAATTAAGGAGTATTGAATATGGCAGGATTAAATAGAATTAAGGAGCTGAGAATAGCAGCCGGTCTGAGCCAGAGAAAATTGGGTAATTCGATTGGGACGGCTCAGCAAACTATAAGTAGATTGGAAAAGGGAAATTATTCTCCACCTGTAGATTTAATTATTAATTTGGCAAAATTCTTTGACTGCTCAGTGGATTTTTTATTAGGGCTTTCAGATTTTAGAGAAAAATTTGAAGATAGAAGATATTTAAATAGCAAGCTAGAAGAACATTACGAAGTGATAAAAATGTATGATCAATTAGGAAATACTAATAGAAAAACGCTAAGGATTGTTCTTGAAAGATTAAATCAAACAGAACTAGAGAAGAATGATAAAGGGCGCAGTATTGATGATAAAAGTTGCGATATGTGATGATGATAAAAGTATTGTATCAGAAGTAGAAAATAGATTGGAAAGAATAGGAAGGGAAAAGCTGATAAATATTTCTATTGAAGCTTTTTACAGTGGAGAAGATCTTAATCGTATTTATGAGTTAGGGGAATACTATGACATAATATATTTAGATATTGAAATGACAATTATGGACGGAATTCAAGTGGCAAAAATCATTAGAGAAAAAGATAAATATGCAATTATAATTTATATTTCAAGCCATGAAGAATATTTAATACAATTATTTGAAGTTGAACCATTTAGGTTTATAAAAAAGCCTATAGATTTTTGTTTGTTTGATAAATATTTTTTAGAAGCCTATAACAAAATACTCCGTGAGGATATGTATTTCCAATTTGAGTTTAATAGAAATAATGTTAAAATCCTATATAGTGATATTATGTATTTTGAAAGTCATGGGAGATGCATAAGCATTATACAAAAGGATGGAAAGGAAGATAAATTTAATAGTAAGTTAAATTCCATAGAAAAAATCACAGAAAAGGGGAAACATCCTTTTTTGAGGATTCATCAATCATATTTAGTGAATTTTCATTATATTAAAAAAATTTGCTTTTCAAAAATAGAGCTATATAATGGAAAAGTTCTATATATAAGTGAAGAAAGGCAAAAAGAAATACGTGAAAAATATAGTCAAATACTGAAAGGTTTTTAAAATATGGCAGATACATTGCTAAATTACGGAACATATATAATACTTCTTTATATTATTAAAGAATATTTAGATATTTTCTTGACAGTAAAGGATTATAGAAAAATCAAGATTTTTGCAATTTGGACTTCATATTTTATACTGCAATTAATAGTTTCACCTATTATTAAAGTACCTATAATTAGTACATTGTTTAATATAGGAATTTTATTTAGTTTATGTGAAATGGCATATCAAGGAATTAGAAGAACAAAGCTTATTTTAACAGTTTCGTTTGTGACTTTATGGATGATAGTGGAGCTATTGACAGGATATATACTTATTATCGTAAATATTAAAGTAAGTGATGTTGCGTTTTTAGGATCAATAATATCTAAAATAGTTTTATTCGCAATTTTGAAAATTATTCGTAGTAAAGTTCATATAACAGATTTGGAGGATATAGGTTTTAGGTATTGGATTTCTTTATTGATTTTGCCTAGTTGTAGTATAGTTTTAATTTATAATCTTTATACTTTGGAGTATAAAGATGCAGAATATGTGCACTTATCTAGTACAATTTCAATATTTTTGATTTTGTTTCTTAATGTAATGTTTTATAATATATATGGAAGATTATCAAAGACTGCAGAATTGCAAAAACAAAATTGTATATATGAAAAACAAATTGAATTATGTAAAATGCATATTCAAGAAAGAGCACAAATGGATGTAGAATTGCGAGAAATTCAACATAATATGAAAGGATATTTAATATGCATAAAAGAATATTTGGATAAGAAAGATGAAGTGGCTTTATCTACATATTTGTCAGGAATAAATATAAATTTTAAGGATGCCAGAAAAATATGTGACACTGGGAATGTTGTGATAGACGCTATAATTAATACTAAATATAGAGAATGTTTGAAAAGAAATATTAATTTTGAAATAGAAATAAAGATTCCTTGTAATAATAGTTTTAATAATGCTGATTTAAGTGTGATTTTAGAAAATGCATTGGAAAATGCAGTAGATGCTACATTAAAATTACCGAATAAGCAGAGATACATTAAAGTAAATATTTCATTTCACCATTATAATCTATTAATAGAAATAAAAAATAGTTTTGATGGGAATATTAAGAAAAGTTTAGACGGAAGATATTTAACAATCAAAACAGACTTTAAAAATCATGGAATTGGATTGAAATCTATAGAAAGAGCGGCATCTAAATATCAAGGACTAGTAGACCCTCAAATATTACAAAATGAATTTCAATTAACTATTCTTTTATATGGAATATAAAGAAAGGTTGCTATAGAATTAATATATTCATAGCAACCTTTTAAGTGGTAAATATTGCATATTTATTGGTAAAAATAACATGAACGAAGGATAAATTAGATGCTATGATATAATGCATAATAAAATGATGAGGAGATAAATTTATGTGTAAAAAAAGAAAAAAGACATTTTGTGGAGCCAAATTTTTAACAATATTATGTACCTTATGTCTTACAGTAATGAATGATCCTTTTTGTGTATTTATTTTTCACAAATTGATAGAACCTGATGAGTTAGTTGAGTGGAGAAAAAAACGTGATCAGTAAATTGTCAAATTATTTAGCAAAATATATTGCGCAAAAAGGAGAAATATCCGCATGTGAAATTCCAATATATGAATATGGTTTTAGAGTATTTATTGAGCTATTAATAGTATTATTCACCTGTTTTTCTATAACATGTTTAGGTGGAAGTAAAACATTTTTATATGGAATATTTTTTTGGGGGGTATTTATACCACTGAGAAGATATGGAGGTGGTGTGCATTTATGTAAATTTGGTAGTTGCTTTGTATTGTCCGTATTGGTATATATATATGTTATTTTTACAGCAATGGTTTTGAAAAGCAATTATATTAATTGTTTAATAGGATATACATTACTGTTACTATTATGGTGCGTACAACCATTGGTTAATCAGAATTTGAATTCGATTTTGAACAAAAAAGATTTTTTGATTAAAAAATATAGAAGAACAATAAGAGCAATTGGATTTATTATGTTGATTTTAGCATTATTAAAAAAATGGGATTATATAACAGTTATTTCTACAACTTTAGGATTAAATATGATATCACTTATTGTAGAAAGAATTAGAAGAATATAAATGTATTTTTTCAATACTTATACTTAGTAACAAATATATGAGGAGAGATGTATGAATGCGGAACATTTTTCCGGAATACAAAATGGCTATAGAATTAGGAAATGGGCTATTTAGGATAGATCCGATGTCATATACTGTTTTTTATGAAGGGAGAAAAATTGATTTAGCTCCTAGAGAATTTGAAGTCCTGTATCTTTTAGCCCAAAGACCAAATTGGGTTATCCCAAAGAAGAATATCTATTGTTCGGTCTGGGGGAGTAATTATTATGATGATCAGATTCCGTACAAAACAGTGGAACACGTAGTATGGAAGATACGAAAAAAGATGGGGCATGATATTATAGAAACATTGATCAATGTAGGGTATAGACTAAAAAAGATGTAAAGGCAGGATAGAGTGAGTAAAAGTTTTTATATTCTGATTGAATTTTTGGAAGATACGCCATATAATATTGACAACTATAAGAAGGTGCGTACATACGTTATTTGACTAAATATCATGTTGTAACCAGAAATTAAGATAAACCCTTACAGAGCTTTTGTGGATCATCCAAAGAAAAAGGAGGCTGACTATGAACGTATATGAAGAAATAGATCAGGAAACAATGATGTTGCTTTTAGATTCCTTGTGTAAACGGACAGTGGAAGGAAAACAGATATGGGAAAATATGGAGTATAATCCTATTTCCTTTTTACAGAAAGATATTTATGAAAAAGAAGGTACCTGTATATCACAAATGTTTGAAGCAACGACAGTATTCAATGGTATTGAATATGAATTAGAGCTTTCAGAGTCAATCGAACTTCCGTCTGGCAAGGGAGATATTTTTGGAACCATTTCTTATGAAACAAAAGACGGAGAAGAGAATACGTATGATTTCTCTTTATCTTTTGATGTAGAGAAATATGATGATGCGAATGCAGAAGAATTGCAGGGTATTTTTGGAAACTCAATCATTGTGCAGTTTATAGATGCAATAGTGGGAGTATTTGAAAATTCAGATGCGGTAGCTGAGGGATTTGCTTATGCAAGATACTTTCATCAAACAGGAATAGATCCGGAATGGGAAACCAATCCTCTTGTGAAACTGGGTGAGAAACTGATGCAAGAGCACGCAATGTTGGGTTTTCATAAAATAGTATTGGATACAGATTATAGAAAAAGTTTATTGAAACGATCATGAACCTTCTATAACAGGATACAAATTTTGGGGAAACCATTGATATTTCTTAGGGTATCACATATAATATAGTTAAGCCAAAAGGTTTCGTGTAGCGGCACGTAAAAGCTGTACTGTGCCCAGGCAGGGTAAATATTGGGACTATTTTATACTTGGAAGAGTATTACGCCCACACCAGGGAGATACGGTGAGTCCGCACCGGGGACTGAATGATACCGGCGACATTTCAGACATTCGGAAGGGTGTCGCGGCTGACAGCCAGCATAAAACCGCTTTTTAGAACAAAGAGAATGATAAGAGAAGAGGAGGTGCTTTTATATGGCTACATCAAGTATTCTTACCAATGTTGTAATTGAAGATCCGAAAAAAGCAGAAGCATTTGTAGATGCACTTGAAAAGTCCAGTCAAGATCCGGTATGGAAACCTTCTGCACCGTCTATTCCAATATTAGATAGTGTAGAAGAATTACGCAGATTCCTGGGTAGGAAAAGGAACTAAGAGAGATGGATTATGCAGTTGTAAATATTTTAGATTATATGGAACTTATAGGAGAGGAGTCAGTAGTTGATGTCCTCTCCGGTTTTTCGTGTCCGAAGAATAAAGAAATAGAAAATTTTGTCCGTAATAATGCGGTAGAGTTCGCAAAACGGAAGATGTCCATTACTTATCTTTTGTTAGATGAGTATAGTAGGGTTTTGGCAATTTTTGCAATCACACATAAAGCAGTGCAAATCTGGGGAAAAAATCTTTCTTCTACGTTGCAAAAAAAGATACAGCGGTATGCACAAAAAAATGAAAAAACAGATGAATATGCTCTTTCTGCTTTTCTGATCGGTCAGTTTGGAAAAAATTATCAGCATAAAGACGCACCCGTTCCAGATGGCGGGAGGATGATGGAAGCGGTATTGACCATTCTTAAACATGTACAGCGTGAAATTGGTGGTGGCGTTGTATACTTAGAGTGTGAGGAAAAGCCGGAGCTGTTGAATTTCTATCAGAATGAGAAAAACAGATTCCGGAAATTCGGAGAACGTTTATCAGAAAAAGAAAATGTGAATTATATTCAGATGCTACGAATTTTATAAAAAAGAATAAGGATACATAAGGTGCAGGTGATTCTGAGATAGAGGAGTCACCTGTATTTTTTATGCCTAAATGAAGAGATAATGCAGTGCTTTTTCGTAAATAGTGCAAAAATCATTTTCAAGGCATTCAGATATAATAAATCTCTAAAACAAAAAAAGGAAAGAAATGGTAATGAAACGGGGAAATCTTGCCTCCATAGTCCATTACCAGGGAAAGGATTTGTAATTATAATAGAGCCTGTAATCAACGAGGAGATAAAAGAATGCAGAATGAACTTTATATTGTAGCAGATGCCATAAAAGCCTTGCGGGAATCCAGGGGACTGACTCAGGAGCAGCTTGCAGAGAAAGCAGATATTTCCGTATCACATCTGGCGAAGATTGAAACACATGCCAGACTTATGGGAATGAAAACTTATATCCGGCTGTTGGAAGCTATGGATATTCCCATAAAAGAACACTTTATACACATGGGTACAGCGAAAAAAGATATGATGTTGAAGGAAAAAATCTGGTATCTGGTACAGGATTGTGATGAAAGAGAAACTAGCCTTTTGATCTATTCCATAGAGGGAATTAAGAAAGGGCTAAAGAAATATCAGCAAGACAGCAGGAAGTGAGAATACAGATAGGGAGGAAAAGGGAAATGTTATCAAGAGAAAAGGTGGAAGCAGTATTATTTAAAATGGGAATGCCTGCCAATGTAAAAGGATTTGGCTATATTGTAGACAGTGTTTTGCTTCTGGAAGAAGACAGCAAGATTAAAACGACATATCTGTATTTTAAGGTGGCCCAGCAACATGGCACGACAGGGCAGCGGGTAGAACGGGCAATCCGCCATGCGTTTGATATTGTCCGAAGCTGCAGAGGTGATTATGATGTGGTGAACCATTATATCGGTTTTATCAACTGTGCCAATTCCCCTTCCTTATCCATGCTCACAATGAAGATACGGGAGGAAGCACTGGAAGTACCGGAACCAAAACCGGAAAAGAAAGAAGAGAACGTGATTACGGGAATTACCGAAGACCGGCTTTTGGAGTTGATGCGGCAGGCATACACAGAATTTTGGGCAGATATGATTATCCGGTTAAAAAAATAAAGAGAAATGCAGACCGAAAACAGTCTGCCAAAACACATCAGGGTTATGGTGTCTTTTGGCAGGCTGATGTTTTCAGCCGGGAAGAACCTTGAAAACTGAATATCAGTATGGTGATATTTTTTTAAAACAAACGTGTCATTTCTGACGCTAATCTATAGAAATATCTTAAAGGACACAAAACATTTCGGCACATTCTATTTTGTGTGATGCAGGGTCATGAGCTGTGCGAAGATACATTTGTCCGCAGTGGCAGCAGGTAAGGCAGAAAAGAAGCGGATCAAACAAGGAATCGTAGAAGATGAAGGAAAAGTGTGAGCAGCGCCCAGACATAGGCTGTTGGTGGCAGGCAGCCTGAAAGCCGAATGATAATGATACCTTTGCATAAAAACACTGCAACCAGGGTAGCGTCTGGGACATGCTGTAGCGAGAAAGGGGGCTGCAGGGTGTCAGGCGGCCAGCCGGGCCGGTCCTACATGCTCCCGTTCACACCGGGGCGAGAAAATGAAAAAATCATGCTGGCAGGGAAAGCCCTGCCGGTATGGTGTGTGAAACAGGTTCATTTTAGGGCTATGGGGAAACAACAGGTTTCCTTATAGCCCTGGAATGAAAACAGGAGCAAAAGAAAGAGGAGGCAGAGCAATGAAGAGAGAGAGGTTACAGAAACTGTTTTCAGAAGATAAAGAGATCTTTCAGGGAGGAATGCTGTTTCCTACATGGATCTGCAAAGGAAAAGAAGAGATAGAAAATAGGAATATTCCCCAGCGTGCGGCAGTGTATCTGGATATTCCCATTCCCTGTGCCGGGCTTTTGTATTATGAAAAAGAAAAAAGCCTGCATTACTGTGAACAGCAGACATACCAGGTGGTTACTTTGTTGGAAGGTGTAGGGTGTGATTATTCCATAGAAAAAGAAAACTGGCAGAGGCTGGCAGTGCTTGCACGAAAAGGCATGATTGATGTGATTGTGGTATCCGGACTCAGCAGGTTATCCTATTGTCCGGAAGAAATTTTACAGACAATGGAAATGCTCCAGTCTTTCCAGGTACAGATAGACTGTATCGGTTATGGGATTTTAGATTATGCCAGACTGAAACAGTATTTAATGCACACCTGGGAGAAACAGGAACAGTTTGAGCAGGAGTTAGATGCGTATCTGTGCAGCTGCTGTACTAGGGAAAGGATATAATGCTCTCGCGGGCAGAACTGCTGAAGATGAGGGAAATGACATTTGAGGACATTGACCCGAAAGAGATACAAGATGTAGAGAAACTGAATATTGATGTAAAAAAGAGCAAATCGGAGAAGATCCGGGAAATCCTGGAGTCCGGAAAGAACCCTTATTTTCTGAAATATAAGGGGATCACCATAAAGATTGGGTTTGCTTCTACCAACCGTACCATAGAGGAAGCCATGCAAAGCCTTGTGCAGATGAAATGGTAAAGCCACGACATGGATAGGGAACAAAGCGGATTGTTGGCAGATTACAGGGTGGACAAACCTTCTGGACTATGGTAGGATGATGGCAAGGACCCAGTAGCCTCTATCATTTAGGGAATCGGCTGACGAATCTAAATGATAGGAGCGAATACAATGAAAAATCAAATACTTAAAAAAATCTATCGTGCGGTTGTTTACCTGCGCCTTTCTGATGAAGATGGTGATAACAGGGAAAGCGACAGCATATCAAACCAGAGGATACTAATCCATAGCTTCTTAAAGAGCCACCCTGAAATTCAGGTGGTAAAAGAATGTGTAGATGATGGATATACCGGCACAAACTTTAACCGCCCTGGTTTTCAGGAAATGCTGCGTATGCTGGAAGAGGGGGAAGCAGACTGTATCATTGTCAAAGATCTTTCCCGTTATGGAAGGGATTTTTCCGGTGTTTTACAGTATGTGGAACGTATCCTGCCGAAAATGGGTGTGCGCCTGATCCTTGTCAATGACAATTATGACAGCCTCACGCCAAATCGTGATTTCCTTACCCTGAGATTTAAAAGTTTAATCAATGACCTTTATCCTGCGGATACCTCCAAAAGTGTGCGTTCTCATTTGTATGTCAAAATGACGGCCGGGCAGTGTGTAGCGCCTTTTGCTTTTTATGGTTATCTGAAATCCGAAGAGGATAAACATAAGCTAGTTATGGACGAAGTGGCAGCTTCTGTTGTACGGGATATTTACCACATGAAAATGCAGGGCTGCAGCCTAACGGATATATCCGAAGAATTAAACCGGCGTGGGATCTTGACGCCTCTTCGGTATAAGCAGGTATATTTAAAACAGAAATTAAAGACAGGGTTCCGTCTGACGGAAAAACCGGTCTGGATGCCAACTATGGTGCGTCGTATCCTTCTTGATGAACGCTACACCGGAGTGCTGATACAGGGAAAAACCACAACGCCAAACCATAAAGTAAAGGTTGTGATCCACAAAGAGGAAGCTGAGTGGATACGGTATGAAAATGCCTTTGAGCCGGTTATCAACAGACACCAATATGAAGTGGTGGGCAACCTGATGAAAATGGATACCATGAGAGGGGCAAAGGGGCTGGCGCTTCTTTCCGGCCTGGTAAAATGCGGGGACTGTAAAGAAAGCATGGTGCTGAAAAGCCCGGATAAAGTCCACCACTATTATGTATGTTCGACTTCCCTTTATGAAAAGCAGTGCAGTTCCCATAGTATCAGTGAGAAAAAACTGGTAGGGGCTGTGACAGAAGCAATCCTGCATTATATTTCTGTTCTGGTGGAACTGAAGGAGATATTGGCGTATGTAAAAACTGCCTCAATCCCAAGACAGCGGCTTTTGGAAGAAGACAAAAAACTGGAGATGCTGGAAAAAGAGAGCCAGAGGATCTTAAACATTAAAGTAAAACTGTATGACAGTTTTGCAGAAGAAATCCTGGACAGGACAGAATTTGAAACCTTCAAAGCAAAGTATGACCAGTCTTTAGAGGAAATCCGGCAGGCAATGGAGTGCCAGCAAAGGGAAATCCGAAACTTGCAGGAAACCCTTGAAAAACAGCAGGAGTGGTTGGAATATTTTCTGGAATACCGGGACCGGACGGAAGTGGACCGCTTAATGCTGGTAAATCTGGTCAAACGGATTGAGGTATATGAGCAGAAGCGCATTATCATTCATTTTTGGTTTGAAGATGAATTTGAAAAGGTATTGGGACTGCTGGAAACAGTAAACAGGGCAAAGCCGGCCCGGCGTGTGGAAGCCTTCCTGAAAGGAAAGGGGGCGGAAGCAAGTGCCTAAGGTAAGCAAAAGAGGACAGAGAAGACAAAGCAGCAAGCCAGAAGTTAAGTATCTGAGAACCTATATTTATGTAAGGCTTTCCGAAAAGGACGGAGGGCATGGCAGAAGGGATTCCATTTATATCCAAAAACAGATCTGTGAAGACTACGCAAAGAAACACCCGGAAATGCTGGTGGTAAAAGTCTATGCGGATAATGGTGTGACAGGTACAACGTTCCAAAGGGACGCATTTGAAGAGTTGATGGAAGATGTGGCAAATAAAAAGGTTGACTGCATCATTGTAAAGGATTTTGCCCGTTTTGGAAGGGACGCCTTAGATGCTGTAGATTTGATTGATGTGATTTTCCCAACCTTAAATATCCGGTTTGTTTCCGTTATGGACGAATATGACAGCGCAAACCCAGCTTGTGTAGAAAACAGGACCACCAATATTTTGAAACACTTTATGAATGATTATTATGCCAGGGAAGTTTCAGAGAAACTGGTACAGGCGCACCGGCTGTCCAGGGAACGGGGAGAGTTTTGGGGTTCCAGACCTCCTTATGGATACCAAAGAGCAGAGGAAAACAGTAAGAAGCTGGTGCCAGAACCAGAGGAAGCAGAAATAATCCGGCAGATTTTTTACTGGTATGTGTTTGAAGAAATGTCAAGCTATGATATAGCAAGGGAACTGAATGGTAAAAAGGTATTAGGACCGGAGGACAGCTACCAGAAAAGGAAACAGGGAAAGGAGCCGGAAAAAAGGCGGTTATGGAGATCAGACGGTATCAGGAAGATTTTACAGAACCCCGTTTATATAGGTGCTGCTGTTTATGGGAAAACAAAACAGATGCTTGCGCAGAATATTCCCCTTCAGATGATACCAAAAGAGCAGTGGGAAGTGTGTGAAAATGCCTGGGAAGCAGTTGTGGAACGGGCGATTTATGAGAAAGCACAGGAAATTGCAAAGGAACGCTGGAAAGATACGTTGGATAACTGGGCTGCAAACCCAAAAGAAAAACAGGGGGCAGATGGCCCTTTTAAGGGAAGGATTTTCTGCGGGCATTGCGGAAGACGTCTTGGAAGAAGCAGGAGCGGAGGTAATGAGAAACACAAATATATGGTTTATAAATGCCCTTCCTTTTCCCTTACAGATCATACGGAATGTTTCCGGACGGTGAATGAAATCTACATCAATCAGGCAGTCAAGGCAGCACTCCGCTACCAGATCCAGCTTGCTGTAGAAAGTAAGAAAACCTATGGTGCAGAGTTTTATCAAAAGCTGGAGCAGGAGGTAGCAGAAAAAATAAAAAATGCCAGACAGAAGTATGAGAAATATGGAAGAAAACTGGAAACCTTGTTTGAGCATTATGCTACCGGGCTGTTGGACTGCAAGGAATATCAGGAGATTAAATCAATCTATCAGGAAGAACAGCAAGCAGCCAGGCAGAATATGAAGCAGATACAGCTTCGTGGACAGCACATGTTAGATCAGGTGAAGGCAAGAATGGATTGGACAGAGGAACTTCTAAAGTACCAAAGATTTCAGAAGATAGAGAAAGGAATTGCGGACCGCTTTATTGAAAAGATTACGGTATATTCCAAAGACTATGTGGAAATCGTGTTCTGGTTTGGGGATTTATTTGAAAAGGAGCTGGAAAAAGAACTAGACAATATGGAAGGAGGTCTTCCGTATGCAGTGTGATTTTGTTTTTGCTTATCTGCGTCTTTCCAGAGATGACAAAGAAAAAATGGAGGAAAGCAACAGCATTAAAAATCAAAGGCTTTTAATTCAGCACTTTGTAGAAAACCAGCCGGAGTTTGCAGGGGCAAAGTTTTTCTTCTTTGTAGATGACGGTTACAGCGGTACAACGTTTGACCGCCCGGAATTTAAGCGCATGATGGGGCTGATTACCAGGAGAAAACGGATCTGTATCATTGTCAAAGACTTGAGCCGCCTGGGAAGGGATACCATAGAAACACAAAACTATATCGAAAAAATATTTCCATTTCTTGGGGTGCGCTTTATTTCAATCAATGATTTTTATGACAGCAGCCAGAAACCTTCTGAAAGAAAGGATACGGAGATTAAATTTAAGAACCTGATCAATGGGATTTATCCCCAGATTTGTTCCGACAATATCAAAAAAGTTATGAGGAAACAGGCTGAAATGGGACAATATCATGGTTCAATCCCAACATACGGATATTGCTTCCATGACGGTGTGCATACAAAACTTCATTTGGATACGGAGGCAGCCTCCATTGTGAGAGGAATCTTCGACCAGAGGTTAGCGGGAATGAGTTATGCAGACATTGCTAGGAATCTGAACGAAAAAGAACTTGAAACTCCTACGGTATATCTACAAAGGAAAGGCTGGGCACCGGAAACAAAGAAATCTGTAAAATTCTGGGACGGAAGTTTAGTGAAACAGATTTTATTTAATCCGGTTTATGCAGGACTGACAGTAAGAGGGAAAACAGAAACCAGGGTTCCGTCAAAAAGAGAGTGCCGATATATTCCAAGAGAGGATTGGATTTGTGTAGGAGGAAGACACGAAGCGATTGTAACGGAGCAGGAACTTCAGAAGGTCCAGGACATGGCAGAGAAACGAAGAAAATATTATGGGCGGACACCGTCTTCTGAGAATATTTTTTCAGGTTTGATCCGTTGCGGACATTGTGGTCGGAAAATGAGAATACGGGTGACATACAAAGAAAAACCGATTTATTGCGGAAGCACTACAACAGCCCCAAACGCTTCCTGTTATCCAAAGAAATATAAGCAGAAAGACTTGGAAGAACTGGTGCTAGTTATGATAAAACAACAGGCAGCTCTTGCAGAGGATACCATAAAGCAGTTAAAGAGAGCCAATCAGACTTTGAATATTCCGAAACTCCGGTATCGGAAAAAGCAATATGAAAAGAAGCTGGCGCTTCGTAAACAGGAGAAAATGGAACTGTATGAACAATATGCAGAAGAACAGATTTCTTTGAAAGATTACCTGGCACGAAAACAAACCTGTATGGAGAAGACAGCAGTTTATCAGCAAAAGATACAGGAGATAGAAGCAAGAATTTTAAAAGGGGAGGAGAAAAAACAAAAGGAGAAATCAGAGGGACTGCAACTTTTTGTAAAATATAAGGGATTGGAAGAGCTGTCTTATGAAGTTCTGCATGAGCTGATTGAAGTCATAAATTTTTATGATCCGGAACATATTGAAATTGTATGGAAATACAGGGACGAATTTCTGGAAGCAGTAGGATAAGAAAAAAACGGGAGAGCTTATTGTCTTGGATTCCAGTAGAGAAGAAGATTTCATAAAAGAGGAGGAAAACGCTACGGTGTCTTCCTCTTCTTTGTATTAGGAGAAAATTTGGCAAAGAAGATGGGGGAAGAGCCATGTATCTTGAAACATATTCTATGGAAGAACTGATGGAACTGATAGAAGAGAAAGGATATTGTTCTGTGGAAGCAGTAGAAATTCTGAAAGAAATGGAACAGGCAAAAAAAGAGTATGATTTTTTACTCCGGGATTGTAAGGAAAAAGCGTGGAAAACAGACCAGGTGGTAGTTGATTATTACAGGTATCTCTTGGAAGAATTGCGGAAAGCGTTGCCCTATGATGCTATGGGAGGTCAGCACACGATTCCGATTCTGGTATTGCAAGAGTTCCGGAAACAGGATATTGTAGAAAAAATCAGGAATTTTATAGGCTGTCAGGCTGGGTTTTCTGATCATGATCTGTTACAGGAAATACAGAAATTTATTACCGTACATCTGGACCCGCAGGGAATTATCCTCTATATGGATGTACTGGGGAATCAGCCAGTGGCAAGGAATGCTTACAAACAGGGAGGACAAATGTGGTAAAAGAAAGAGTATTGGCGGTTCCGGATACAAGCATTTTTATTGCAGAACTGCCGGAAGCGACCAGAAACATCATAAGAAAAGACTTAGAAGAACACGCAAGAGAACATCATTACCGGCTGGAGTGGGATTTGAAAAATAAAGACTATGTAGCAATGAGCCGGAGATTTTGCGATATGGAAGACATTTATATGGATACCCATCTGCATTTTTGTGAGGCAGGGGAGGATATAGAGCCCTATGAAAAAAGCCTGCAGCGGACCATTTCTATCAGGTTATATCAAGACGAAGTAGAAGAACTCTGTAGGAAGTCTGGAAAAGTTGGGCTGTCAATCGGTGAACTGTTTGAAAACTTTGTTGCAGATTTGATTTGTGGTACACATACCAATGGTTCTGATGAACGCATGTATATTGAGCAATGGTTTGACCGGTGCTATTTCAGTATTATGCCAGAGGAAACATTTTTATCTTATCTGCTTGAAATGCGGGAGATAGACAGTGTTTTGGAATGCTGGGAAATCTTGCAGGAGTTGAAGGATCTGGAAGAGCCGGATTGTTATGATAAAGAGGAACTGGAGATACAGCAGAACACCTTGGAAGAATATTTTCAGGAATATAGAACCTATACAAGAGAACCGACAGAAGACCAATTGGAAGCTGCTATGGAAAAGGTGCTGGAATGGAATAAAGAAAGAGAGTATTTGTTGGAGGGAAATGTTCCAGAGAAGTCTTTGGGACGGTAGCCGGATTGGAGAAAGGAAGAAAACAGTGATAAGTAATGCGGAAAGAATTGTGTTAAGAAATATGTACCCACCGGGGTGTCGGGTAGAGTTGGAAGATATGGAAGCTGATCCGTATGTAAAACTGAGCCCCGGTGATTTAGGAACTGTACAGTTTGTAGATGATGGCGGACAGATACATGTATCCTGGGATTGTGGATACAGCCTTGCTATGGTGTTTGGTGTAGATCATTGCAAATGTGTTATGAGAGAGGAACGTTTGCAGGAGATATTACAAAGGATACAGGCTATGCCATTTGAGAGCTTGGAAAAAATGGAACGGTATGTTATGGAAAAATTATCAGGGGTTTTTCCTAAAATCAGTTTTCAGAAGAAAGAAGGGCAGGAGGTTTTTGTAGATATGGGAGTTGCCGCATTTATGAAGAAGGGTCTTGGTGTGGCAATTCAATATGAAACTGACAGCCAGCAGCACATCTTTATAAAAAAGATGGAAATGCAGGGACAGGATATTAAAGGAAAATTTGTCTTTCAAATGCAACAGAAACAGCGGTAGATTGAGAACAAGGATAGTAGAAATAAATAAGATTGTGATGATTAGTAATATTTGATAAGATATAAATAAAATTTATAAGAATATCGGGGGAACGATATGAGGTATTGCTGTGAAAAATGTTTTTCTAATAAGTATTTAAAAGAATATATCTTATCGGAGAGGAATGTAGGAAAATGTGATTATTGTAATTCCAATGGAGTAAACATTATTTCTACAGGAGAAATAGGAGCCTATATCCGAGAGTGTTTAAAAAAAGCGTATGAAGATATAGAAAATGGTACAGGGGCGTATTGGGACTCAGAAGAGAAACAATATTGCAATCGGACAGGAAGGAGTGTAGCTCCTTATTCAATCAGAGATATTTTAGTAGAAGAAGAAAATGTTTTAAACGAGGCTGTTATAGATACGACTATATTGGAAGATATATTTTCAGATTCAGGGTTAAGTTTTGAAGAAAAAAAGCAAGGGGAATCAGATGTATTTGAAGATATAGATAATTGTAATTTGGTACTTAAAGATGATTTATATGGCCTTGAGGCAACAAAAATGTATTATACATGGGAATTTTTCAAGTATATTACAAAATACTATAATAGATTCTTTGATATAGATAAGGATTGCCAGAGAAGAGATTATTTAAAAGAATTAGTACCATATATTTTAGAATATGATACTGTTATAAAAGCAGGAACGATTTATTATCGAGCAAGGAAATTGAACGATGAGAAATTACATGATCTGGATTATGCAGGGGTTTACAAAGAAATGGCTCCTGCACCCCCTAAATATGCAACAACAAATAGAATGAGTCCAGCAGGTATTTCATATCTATATGTTGCATCAGATAGAGAAACGGCATATAAAGAATGTCGATATAAAGATGCAACAGTAATGGTTGCTGAATATGTATTAAAAGAAGAATTGACAATTATTGATTTTTCTCAAGTTGCTTTTGTTACTACCAAAAGTATATTCAGCGAAGAATATGATCATGATTTACGTTGGATAAATAATTTTCTTGATGCATTTATTAAAGAGATAACCTCTCCAGTGGATGATAAAAAAGAAGATCATTCCTATGAATATGTAGCAACTCAGGTTATAGCAGAATATATAAGAAGCCTAGGATATGACGGAATATGTTTTAATAGCAGTGTAGGGAGAGGAAAAAGTTATGTATTTTTTTGTGGGCCAAACATGGAGTACAGTTCTGATGGATATGATTATATAGATGAATATTTATGGGATACTTATCCTAAATTGACATATTTTACGGACTGGTTTGATATTCAGAAGCTGGAATACAATTATGTTTTTCAAGATGGGGTTAAATATCGAGTGGAGAAGAAAATTGTTTTAAAAGACGAGTAATTCTGATTAACTCAAACTATTATGAAAGATTGCTGAAATAGGCAGTCTTTCTTTTTGTGTAAATTCAATATTTTTTTTGGATATTACTTGACAGGATAGGG
>OBAA01000568.1_pt1 | contig 34332 bp, 35 predicted proteins | sample 1475961 | NCBI WGS metagenome assembly OBAA01 (sample SAMEA2579960, study PRJEB22360) | human gut metagenome | biome: human gut; feature: human-associated habitat; material: faeces | place: Denmark | collected 2008/2010 | reverse complement strand
TATCAACGATCTTCACAGACAGTTGATATATTTAGAATACATATCAGCATTTTGCTAATATGAGGGGGACAGATCAGGAATATACCGCTGTATTTTTCCCAACCTGCAAAATGTAGGGGATTCATGTGTGTAGCATGAAATTAGGGACCTACATGTATCGTTATATTATACTATTAATCTTTATTCGATTTATGTTGACTATAGGAATAATCGTATTTCTTCTCATCGTATAAATCCATTTTCTCTTTACATATATTCCACAAAAAAAGAACATTTCCTATTAGATACCTACGCCACATTCGTTTCGGTTCTTTTATCAATCGATAGAGCCATTCTAACGAATGTTGCTGCCACCATAACGGAGCCCGTTCAGTAGTACCTGCAAAGAAGTCGAACACTGCCCCTATAGTGCCCACATGGCAATGGATATTCAGTTTTTGCCAATTACTATAAATCCATTTTTCCTGCTTGGGAGCAGTCATGCCAATCCACAACAAATCGGGATTTGCCTCGTTGATAGCCGCCACAATAGCTGCATTATCTTCCTGTGAAAATTCCGGCTTATAGGGAGGTGAATAAGCCACTACCTCTAAGTTCGGATAGTCTACTGCCGCCCGTTGTTTTATCAATGCCAACACTTTCTCCGAACTACCCATAAACATACATCGCCCACCTTTCTCATTAAGGCGATTCATTTCAAAAACAAAGAGATCCCAACCGGCTATTCGTTCCCGTGGTTGGCTTTGCATCTTTAACCATTTACAAACTTTTACAATACTTGCTCCGTCAGGGATAAGTACATCTCCTTTTATTAGCGCCTCGGCAAAAAGCGAATCCTTTAGTGCAGTGTTGTATGAGTGCGCATTTATGGTATTTATTAGGAGTTTACCCTGCGGCAATGTTTTTAATTGGTCTACATTCTCTACAATAGGAAGTTCTTTCAACTTGATCATATGAATATCTACTCTAAATATTATACCAATTTCTTAAGAATGTCACACATACGTTCCTCAAAACGTTGCAGCGTGAACTCACATTCAAATTTCATCCTACCTTTGCGTCCCATCTCATGACACAGATCACGATGTTCCATACAATAAGCTACCTTCTCGGCTAAAGACAATGCATCCTTCATAGGAACAATATACCCTGTCTCACCTTCATCAATAATATCCACTATTCCCCCTTCATGACTAGCAATGCAAGCCACGCCATGTTGCATTGCTTCCAACAGAACCAAAGGAAAGCACTCATTGTAAGTAGGAAGTATAAAAAGGTCTGCCTGCATCCAGTACACCTCCTTATCATGACCATACTTCGCACCATGTGCTACCACTACCTCCTCTAATCTATACTTCTGCACATAAGTAGCAAACTCCTCCTCGCTAATATCACTCCATTTTCCTACGAAGTTGCACACAAAATCATATCCTCTATCTTTCAATATATGGCACGCATCTAGTAGCGTCCACACTCCTTTCTCCAACATCATGTTCGAGAGAAAGAAAATATTAAACCTGTTATCCATCTCATTAATTTATGTCAGGAATACCATTCGGACAAATCAGTACATTCTGTCTATCCACATATTTCTCCACATCCTCGTAGAGTGCTTCGGATAGCAATATCACCTTCACCCCTTTAAAAAGCTGTGGATATATCCACTTATTAGGCCAGTAGTCTTGAAATCTCCTCACTCCCTGATTATGAAAATGGATCACCACCCTACACCCCATCCCCTTCACCATTTGTACAATAACAAACTCTTTATAAAGTGCAATTCCGTGTGAATTTGGCGTAACATATACCAACTGTGTTTTCATCTGTTTCACCATTTTACGTATAGATTTCAGCATTTTCAAAAACGAAATTAGCTTCTTCAACCCCACTTTACCGATATCCTTAATATCCTTGGCTGTGGCCAGATTGATATAATGGCAATCGAAAGTCTCATTTATCATTTTACTATCATGAATATATTTCCCCATCATGGCTGCACCATGTACAGGCGGTGGCATGTGAAGAATAAAAAGAATAGACGGTTTCATTATTAATTGAAATTATTTTTGAGTAGATGTGCTATCTCACTACTGAATTTATCTGCACCTGTAGAATTTAAACAGTCTATGGTGTGAAACAATTTCTGATTATCATTAATAGCTTGATTCAAGAAAGAATAATAAGGTATATTATTTCGCTTATATAACGAATCTATAATAGCTAATGACTTTATCTCCACCATATCGGCATACATAGGTAAAGTTACCATGGTTAACATTATCTACTTCGTTTTACACACCTCTATAATATGCTCCATTGCCTCCACCTTACGGTTATCAACTGCCACACTATTTGTATATTCCTTTTTCTCCTCTTTCAATATTCCCTCTAAAGACTGAAAAACATTCGCATGAAAAATTCCATAATCCTTCAACTTCTTCATCATTTTAAAGAATTTTGAGTTATGAGGATAGATAGCTGACCAACACTTGTATTTTTCCTAAGAACTTTTTATACTAATCTTCTTCACCTATTATCAGGTCATAAGGAGTCGCCTACAACACAATCATTTTCGGTGTATACCTATCCAATATTAACCGACAATAGCTGCCACAAATGAGGTATTTCTATGCAGATGCCACCAACGAGAGTAAACTCCAAACCGAATCATTCAGAGAATTGAAATACTTAAAAAATGAACAATCCCGAAAAACAAACCAATAGTATAGGTGTCAAAACATTTTTTTTGTTTGTCGTCTTGCCGTCCAAATCACCTCTGAAGTATTTGTGCCCCATATAGCTTACCCAAATTACCAATGCAAGAAATAGCCATATACAGGTTTCCCATTTATATAAAAAAGTAGCTAACAACAAGCAAATAGCATTGCTTCGCCCTATTGGGTAAGACAAAAAAGAATATCACTACTATTGGAAGAATAGAAAACAACAGAAAAATTATTACAAAGTATATTTACCTACGATGATACTCCCTATATTGCAAGAATTTGGCCAACATCCACCAAGTTAAAGGAGTATATTTAGCTAAATTCATCAATTTCCCAATGGGATCTTTTATAAAGTACTCGCCATATTTTAACGCTTCACTTCTGCTCAGTGCCAACCTACCATCGAGAAGCTGACAATAAGTTAAATTGCGTGACACACGCCCTTGTACCATCTTATATGAATCTGACATCTCCATGTCAAATGTAGCGACAATACGACATTCCCATACTGAAAGTGCAGGTGCATTAGCCCAACGACATTTCATCTTATTCAGCCAACCTTGTCTCCAAGTCACATCACCACCATCACTAATGTAGAGCACTTTAGGTATCAATCCCCACTTACCGAACGTCGAGATATAATTCCAATATTCATAATCTTCAGAAACACGAAGATCTGTCCTCATACCACCGCTTTGCAACGCCACTTCTCTACGGATAGTTGTAGAGCAGGTGCCCACAAAGCAATCACAAGCCCATTCTGCAAAGAAGTCCCTTATCACATAAGGTTCTTTCGCCACATCCTCTGAAAGCCAAATAGGATTGTAAGACACATGCCCCCCTAATGAACTAATATTCTTACATCCCACTGTTACAGCCACACATTCCAAATGTACATCAAGAAAACTCACCGATTCTTCAATATATCCATCCTCCCAGTAGTCGTCTGCATCAATAAATGTCACATATCTACTTTCAACATGTCCCACACCATTATTACGAGCCACCGAAGGTCCTGCATTTTGTTGACGCAACACTCTGATGCAGCCATTATCATGAGCCTTACTAAATTGTTCTATAAGCTCAACCGAATTATCGGTTGAACCATCATCAATACAGAGCACTTCAAAATTATATTTAGTAGTCTGTTTAAATATAGAATCTAATGCTCGTTCAATCAGTGCAGATGCATTATACACTGGTATAATTACAGATAAATCTATCATAACATATCCTAATAAAACATTCTACAAGTTATTAGTTTTTCTGAAAATTCATGAAGTGAAAATGTAAACCCAAAGAGACAAACAATAGAAAAGTGATTTGTCAGTCATCAATATTATTAAAAACAACATATATATTTCAGTACTACCTACCATCATTGAACAATGCATCCGAAATAGCCTTTGCATCATTCATGACATTTTTAAAGGTATTAACATATATTGCCTCTCATAATAACATTATTTCGCGATCTCTTTATATAGATTCTCATACTCGCTTTGCATTTTTGCCATTGAAAAATGACTTAATGAAAAATCATATGCTTTTTGTGTTAGCTTCTTATATTCTTCGCAGGATGGCAAGTTATTGAAAATTCTTCGGAAACCTGCTACATTATTATTACGAACAGCCAATGCCCAACCTTCTGGTACAGTTTCATCAAGACCAGCACAAAGATTGATAATAGGTAAGGTATGAGCCATCATTGCTTCTACTGCCATCAAACCAAAACCTTCATAATTAGAAGGCATAAAAAGATAGTCAAATGATGATAAGCACCTATTTAATCCATAATATTTATCAAGTAAGGTTACATTTTTCAACCCTATGCAAGCTGTATGAAGTTTTTCCTTCATACTCCCATCTCCAATTATAGTGAATTGAAATCTATCATCATCCTTTAACTCTAAAACAACAGCAATCAACTCATCTATGCCTTTTTGATACTCTAATCTGCCTGCAAACAACACATTAATCTTATCTTCCTTTATTCCCTCAAATAATTCTTGTCTAACTTCCTCAAGACCATTATAGATAATTGGAGGTAATTCACCACCATATTTTTGTTTATAGCTTTTTTGTGTAGCATGGGATATTGCTACGCTACAGTGATGTTTAATATAAAACTTCTCTACCACATAGCCTATCTTACCCCAATCATTCCATAACTGTGTATTATGTATTGTACGTACATAGTGTGGACGAATCCAAAAGAACAACCAAGCCATTTTGCGAAACAACCAAAGTGCAAAGTCCGGAACTTCGGTATGAGAATGAATAACACTTGGTTTATACCTTAAATAAATAAACAGAAACCAAATCCAGAATAAACATATTGCAAGTTTATTCTTACAAAACGGAGAACAATGGTATTGAACATCGCTCAATTCCAATTCCTTTTTCAAAGAATTAGAAAACTCCGAAGCGGCTTTAATCACCTCCACAATATGGTATTCAAAGTTTGAATTTGGAGATTTTGAGATATTGACCGCTACGCGCTCAGCTCCTCCTAAATCAAGGTGTGATATAATATGAAATATTACTTTTCTCTTCATTTTTTCATTATAGCATCAAATTCTCGCTGCGCACAATGCTCAGTATCAAACTCACGTTCTATCTCTACAGAAGCCTTACCCATAGCTTGCAAGTCCCTACCATGAAAATGACCAAGTGCAGTCACAATAGTTTCTTCTTTGAATGTATCAAATATAAAACCATTGACACCCTCCTTTATTAATTCCACATGACAACCATTATAAATAGAGGTAGTCACAGGCAAGCCGCATGCCATAGCTTCTGGTATCACCAAACTCCAATTATCTTCAATAGTAGGATTAATAAATACATCCGCAGCAGCATAATATTTATATATATTACTATAACTTACTCTACCAGTGAATACAATCGATTTCTCATCAGCATACAGTTTCTGAAAATTTTCTAATAAATCACCTTTACCAACAAGTAGCAAAATATCATTTGGATATACCTTGATATGCTTCTCCCATGCATTTAACAAAAACTTTATACCCTTACGCTCAACTATCTGACCAATGAAGAGGTAGATTAATGGTCGAAGACTACAACTATAAACAATGACTTTCTCTTTCTTTTCTTTTAATTCTTTAAGTAATTTATAGTCAGCACCATGGTCTAAATCACGAATAGCGTTAGCAAGTCCGGCACTATCAGCACTCATGCCAGTAATATGTATTTTCTCCCTCTTTATATTCAGTGACTCTAAATATTTTTTAGTCTCACTACCATTCACTAAATAACCTGTCATAAATATATCAGTAAACTTCCTATGCCATTTATGCAAAAATGTCGAATTGCGCTCTGTCCACGGAGTACGTTCATAGCCCATATAAACAGGTATACGACGCAAAGTAGCATAAAGTGTTACCAATGGAGTCCACTGAAAAAAGCCTTCTGTTATCAAAACATCAGGTTTTACCTTGCCAACCGCTTTTATCAATCCTCGTGTTATAGGAATTTTCTTCCCATGTTCATAACTCATTCTTTTAAATGACATTTCCTTCGTACAAAATAGATGATCACCCTTAAATGCAATAGCGTTTTCACCCAATTCCTGATGAATCTTTTCTACCAAATCCTCGCGATGTATCAACTGATATCTCTTAGGCGAGTACATCACATAAAACTCCCCATTAAAAAGTTTCACCAATCGTTTAAAAAATGGTATTCGGTAGTCCAAAAACACCGATGTACAATACAGTACTTTCATATATCACAATTTTTAAATTCTCCCTCCCGTTACAATGTTCAAAACATTGGGAATATAACGCCGCATAAGATTGCCTATAAATAGAAAAATGATTAATACAATAATTGGTGCAATAAAATAAACTGCAAGTGCAGCAACCTCATTCTTCGGGTATAGGGAAGCAATAGTTAACTTTATTGCTTTCAAAGGATATACATGATTTACATATACAAAAAAAGACAAACTTGATAACGGCAAAATAATAGACTTTAAGCGATCTGAACATAATGGCAACAATTGCCAAAAAACAAAAATCCCCAACAATGTATTTACCTTATGTAGCCCAATGCTCCAACATGGCCGAACAAATGAAATAATTATCCATAAAGCGAATAGTGCGGCCAATAACTTTATATTGATTTTATGCTCCAAATACTTTTCATAGTAACAGAATAATCCTCCAAATAGAAAGAATATAATTCCTTCCGTAGATAAAATAGAACAATCAACAGTTCTCCACGTATAAAAGGCAACTAATAGCGTTACTACTAATACCATTTTATTTTTAAGATTATAAATCCATCCGTAAAATGGCACAAGAAGCATAAAAATCATTAATGTCCTAACATACCACAGCGGTCCATTCCATTCACTTAAAATAAGGTCATATAGAATATCATGAAGTTCAGTCTTGTGATATTGCCCAGCTACTATTTGTTCAATCAGACCTATAACATTCCATATTAAATAAGGAATAAATAGCGTATATCCCTTTTTTTTTAACATGGTCCAATATTTACCTTCTCCATAATATGAATGTTTAAAAAAGAAGAAACCTGATACTAAAAAGAAATAAGGAACAGCAATTTCTGTGGTGGTTGAAAAACCACCTTCAACAACACCAGCCAAAAGATCCCCTCGCCACTCACCCCAAAATGCCACATGGTTAAGCGAATGACGAAGTATCACCATGATAGTACAAAGGAAACTAGCAATTTTTATTCTATCACTCAAATCTCTACTCATAATATTTTATATTTGAGTAATAATATGAAAGAACAACAAGACCAAAATAAACGATAGTAATAGAACATGTCTTTCCAGATAAAAAGCCATAGGAATAACTATTTACTATTGCACAAATAGTAGCACATAAAATACCAAGATAGCCTAACTTTACACGATTCTTAAATGCATTTAAAGTATGTACACCTAAATGAAAAACAAATAATAGTAAGCCAATAATCCCCAAGCTACCATACATTCCTACAAAATTACTATGGGCATCACTCGTTGTTTCTCCTAAAAATTCAGTTCCAATTGCACGTTCGATACATGCAAATCCCCAACCAATCAATGGCCTCTCTGCAGTTTTTATTTTTATAAGCTCCCACAACACTGTTCTACCCGAAGCTGTATTAATTGATTCCATTGTTTTTCCTGGCATCAACCACATCATTAAAGATTCTACTAGGTTAGGATTCAAATATAATGTAAGACTTATCCCAATAAATACAAATGATAAAAATAAATTGCCAGAAAAAAGCAAAGCTATCCCCAAAGCCCCCACAGCAGAGGCATTAGCACCGCTACTTGTACTTGTTATCATCACGATAAGACTAATGATCATTGAAGCCATTAAAAAGCCCCTTCTATCCCTATCTTTACATTTGTTAGACAAGTATTCGCCAACACAATAAGAAAATGTAAGAGCTCCCGTAGATGCTCCTGGAAGAAAGTGTATAAACGGAGAAAAACCAAATGCAACAGCACGCGCTCCTATAGATTCAAAAACTGCTACACATATACAGACTATTATAAAAAGCTTTTCCATTTGTTTGAAAGTCCTACAAAGTGACATTATCCATATCCAGAGCATTATCATCACTAAATTCTGGAAAGCCAAGAAGAATGCAAACGATGGAATGAATGCCCATAATGTACTTATTACAGCAAAACTGTATAACCACAATAATGACCGAATTTGGATAGGCGTTTGTTGGTAAGAAAAAGAGAATAAATTCGGACTTTTCCTATATAATATAGCTAATAATCCAAACAAAGACACTATTTGTATTGCTTTTCCTATACCAGACCCATCTTCTGGTATAAAATCAATACGGTATATCCATAAAGCAAAGAGAATAAAAATTAATTTATACTTACTTTTTAATACTGTTATTATACCACCAAATATGTCTTTTAATAAACCTGTCATATTCTTCTATAAATCCTATTTTACACCTCACAACGCATTGCCAATTCTATTACTGGCGCCATATCATAATACTTATAGTCTGCTAAACGCCCACCAAAGATGATATCTGTCTCTGCTTTTGCCATTTCACGATATTTATCTGCCAGTCTATTATTCTGTGCATCATTCACTGGGTAGTATGGTTCCATACCAGGTTTCCACTCTATAGAATATTCCTTACTTATGACAGTTTTCGAACAGGTCTCTATTTCAGCACCAAACATTTCAAAGTGTTTGTGCTCTATAACTCGGGTATAAGGTATCTCCCGCTCTGTGTAGTTCACCACTGCATTACCTTGGTAGTTAACTGTATTTTCAATACAAGTTTCAAATACCACTGTGCGATACTGCAAATGACCGAATTTGTAATCATAAAATTGATCAATAGGCCCTGTATAGACTAGCTTTTTAGCTATCCCACGCCAGTTCATACAATTAATGGAATTCACTGTATCAAAAAAGTCACATTCTAGTTGCACATCAGCACCCTCAAATAGACTCTCAATCAACTTGTTATATCCCCCCACAGGTATACCTTGGTATCTATCATTGAAGTAATTATTGTCAAAAATCATACGTACCGGCAAACGACGAATGATGAAAGCGGGAAGTTCCGTACAAGGGCGCCCCCATTGTTTCTCTGTGTAACCTTTGATCAATGCCTCATAGATATCCTTTCCAATAAGCAACTGTGCTTGTTCTTCAAGGTTGGCAGGTTCTCTTCCATTCAATTTTACCAATGCCTCTGCACGCTGTTGTTCCAACTTTTCCTGCGCCTCCTGCGGAGTACATACTCCCCACATTTGGTAGAAAGTATTCATATTGAAAGGTAAATTATACAACTTACCTTTGTAACTAGCCACAGGCGAATTAGTATAGCGATTAAACTCCGAGATAGAATTTACGAACTCCCACACAACCTTATTTGATGTATGGAAAATATGTGCACCATACTTATGCACATTGATGCCAGCAATGTTCTCACAGTATACATTGCCACCAATGTGATTTCGCTTGTCAATTACTAAACACCTCTTTCCGGCCTTTTTAGCTCGATAAGCAAATACTGCTCCAAAGAGACCTGCTCCTACTATTAAATAATCATATTTTATTGCCATATTTCTTAATCATTTTTCTAATAATTGTCCCCGAAAACATTACACTTTTATGTATTTAGCTGCCAGTGGCAGTATTATTATACTCAAAATAAGAGCAGTCCAAAATTCTGGAATATTAATTTCGTCATATCCTAAATAAATAAAAAAGCTCTGTACACTATAAATAATTAGACGATGAATAACAAAATATATCATACTGTCTCTGCCTACATATTTCAGTCCAACTACATCTATCATTGGATAACGCCTGAACAAATAATTGATTGTTATAATACAAAGTACACTATGAATCATCCATATAAAGTAGCTACCATATAACACCTTATTATAAAACAAATCCACCGCAGATGGATATACTATGTATAGTATCAAGGTAATAGCTATTATAAATTGTATTTTACCATCTACTTCTAAAGTTCTGTTAGAAAGCCAATTGCCCATTGTAAAAAAGAACAGTCCAGTACTGACATTTCCTAAATAGCGAGGTTCTGTTATAGGAGCATATAGATTACACAAGAATCCAACCAAAGCTGTTACAAATAACACTATTACAAAGTGTATCTTGTAATTTGCGCATAAGGTATATAAAACCCTTATTACAAACAACGACAATAAGAACCAAAGAGGTTCATTACCTGCTACACAACCATATCTCAACAACGCCTTAAATGGAGACAAAACATAGTGTACCCAGTTATAATCACGCTCAACAAATAGCCTTATGCAAAAACAGAGATGACCGATTATAGAAAATATAATAAAGGGTTTTAATAAACGACAATAACCTTTGACAACAACATTCTTAATACTATCCATTTTCCAAAACATACCTGCCTTGAAAAAAAACCATGGCATGAAAAAGAAAAAAAGGAAGTTTTCCAAATCCAGCACTTCATATCCCAGATATCCACGCAGATGAAAGGATATCATATGAAGGATCATCAATCCTCCAACACTGTCTAATGAAGTATCTCTTTGAGACATTTTGACTATAGCAATGATTGATAATACTGATGTATTCTTGAATAAAGAACCTCAAATTGTTATACCTTTGCCGCAATTGCTTCACACATCTCTCCTACGTTCCCCCAACTAGAGATATCTGCCGCTGTGAATTTTAACTTAAAAGACTTCTCTATACTCACCACAAGCTGAATATGACTCAGTGAATCCCACTCCTCTATATCATCAGAAGTAGTAGTATCTGTCAATACAATATCCTCGTTATCAAGCACATCGCAGAAAATTTCTTGTATCTGCACCATAATTTCATTCTTTGTCATTTTCATTTATTTTTAAAGTTTATCCTAATAATTTACGTATCATCTTATATAAATCATGAAATTCATAAAATCTCCATGCCTGCATTCACAGGGATTGTTACCCCATTCACATGTTTCGGTGCATACACCAAAGATTCGATCACCTGCGCCACATCTTCAGGCTTCAATATCTGTTTCAGTGGATGCTCTTCAGTCAACTGTTCTATCACACGTTCATCTGTTTCAGCAGTAAAGTCAGTCTGCATAAATCCTGGTGATACACAGTTGCTAGTAATACCGACCTTAATATACTCTTTACTCCATGTCTTCGCCAATTGAGCTACATACGCCTTAGTGGCACCATACATACCATAACCCAGTGGAGGAATGCCTACAAGTGAAGATGTTAACACAGTTACGATATGACCATTCTTTCTTTTACGCATTCCCTCCAATGCAGCCTGTGTAATGGCAACCAAAGACAACACATTATTCTGAAAATACTCCATTAATTGTTCACTTTCCAATTTATGGAAGCGTATTCCTCTAGGTGAACCGACCCACGCATTATTCACCAACACATCAAGGTTCCATGTCTTAATAACCGTCACAAGCCTTTCTACATCCTCCAACTTCGTCTGATTACACTTAAAAGCGATAGTATTTGCATACTTTTCTGTTATCGCAGTTGCTTTGATGTCCGAACTACAATATGTAAAATATATAAGATTGTCGGCACATTGTGCCAATCGTTCAACAATAGCTCTACCTAAGCCACCTGTCCCACCTGTCACTAAAATATTCATATCACTCCAATTTGTACATGCCCCTTTGACACCACCTGACTATATTGATTACGAAAAGTAAACTTTAATTCCACTGTATTTACACTTTCAAAAACTTCTTCCACTCTTATTTCAGCATCTAACACATCATTCATAAACACAGGTTTCTTGTATTGAATATCTTGTGAGTGAATAATCACATCTGGAGATGGCAAACACATTCCAATCAGTGTACTCACAAACGCATTGATTATATTACCATACATCACACATTCCGGAAATCCCTTACTCTTTGCAAATTCCAAATCTGTATGTAGTGGATTCATATCACCACTACATATCTGAAATGCCTTGTATACTTCCTGTGTTACCACAAATTGATGAGTCACAAGTGACATATTCTTAAAAAGTTCTATCATTTTTTCTTTAATGGTTTATATTGCTTTTAACTTGATTTTTTTATAAAATTTATCAACAGCCATCGTTGAGAAATACGCAAAGATGAATGACAAAGCAATAATTATTACTACGGCCATTACATTACCTCTGTATCCTATTTGGATAGCTACATTTACAAATAGCATATGATATAAATATATCGCATAAGACACATCGTGCTTGATTTTGATTTTCTTAAATCTGTACGCTATGCCGAAGATACTGCAAGCCAATAAAACTGAACCTATTAATGTATATGGTACAATGACGACAGAGAAAGGATAGAGCTCATTTATAGCCAATGCAATTAAACTAACATACCAATAGTTAACAAGGAATGGCATAATAACACTAAAAAACTTTGCCACAAAACTACCAAACAAAAACATCCACAGATATGATAAAATTGATAACCCTATCACTTTATTTACTATCGCTGGCAAAAAATTAAGTAACTTCAATTCTATTATAACTCCACATACGATACTTAAAAGCATAACAATTATCCATTCCCTTATTGTTTTTTTATCTAACCACTTATACAAGAACCATATAGAGATATAAAATTGAATAATGATAGGAATAGTCCATAGTGAAATATTCAAAGAGCCTATGCCATACGAATCAAACGCTGCAGGAGTATGATTGGGAAACACTGTTGATTGAAGTATTATCATCTGTAAATAATCATCTATGTCAATTCCTTCATAGAATAATAGTAAACACACTACTTCAATGATAATACTAAACCACAATTCGGGATATAATCTCAAGACTCTTTTTATACAAAATGATTTAAAATCCTTTGTTCTACCTATAGATAACCATATTAGGAAACCACTTATCAGAAAGAATACAGGCACGCCATTAATGGGGTTCACCAAACTACTTAATACAGGCACCTTAACAGCCATAAACCATCCTATGTGATACAACAACACATTGATACATGCATAAAGCCGAATAAAATTAAAACAATTATCTGTGGGGTTGATGGTTTCCATATTACTCTATTATCCTTTTTATGTAGCACTCAAAAGGTTTATATGAGTTAACATCAAGTACATATTGCATAGTTTCTCCCCCCTCTATCTTAGTGAATCCAAGATTTGGATAGTGTTGTTCTACCATTGCATTCTTAGCGGTAGGCAAGTATTCCCCCACAATCTTTTTAAAGCCATTGATCTTAGCCCATTCCACAATAGTGTTGAGTGCAAAATTTTCCATGCCTCGCTTCAGCACTCGACAACTCATGAACCAAGTATCAACAAACAATGTTTCTGTATTCTTCTTATTTAGAATGATTACACATATAAGCCCATTATCACCAAACTTATCTTTTAACGTAAACGAGAAAGTAACATAGTTATCATTCTTTTCTATAGCAAAAATCTCTGCATCGGTGTAGCGTACCGTACGCAAGTTAAACTGGTTACTACGTTGCGACAACTGTGCCACACGAGGAATATTGAACTTATCAAAGCCCTTTACAACGCTCACCATATCAAGTGACTTCAAGAAGTCTGCATCGTTAGTAAAACTCTTCTGCATCGATACACGTTTAGCCTCCACCTGGTACTGTTTGGTACGTTCCTTGTCATCCTCACTATACGAGGCAGTCTCAAAGAGATTCTGTGAGTAAAGGAATTCCAAATAGTCACTTGGATCTTCCGGCAATTCAGGTACAGTTACACCAGCCACATTCTCTCGCACCATATTACGCTCAAACGGATTATCATCGAGGAATACCATCGAGTCAAAACTAATATTCAATATACTCTGAATAGTATGGATATTATTAGCCTTATTCTCCCAATTTGCCACGAACACGGCTATATCATCTAATTTCAACACCATTTCAGGATTTTTCTCAAATGGTTCCTTCGCCTTTTTCTCATCATTTTTAGAACACACTGCGATAATGATACCACGTTTTTTCAGCTTCTTTACCCACTGCTGAAACTCACTAAATGCTTTACCAATGCCTAATCCATGACCCACTTGAATATTTTCCCAACCATCATCACCAACTATCCCCCCCCAAACTGTATTATCAAGATCTAATATCAGACACTTTTTGAACTTCCCCTCAACAGCGGCAATAATATCTACTGTTCGTGAAGCCACATAAGGTAGTGCGTCAAGGCTTAGTATCATCTCGGTGTTGACATATACCGATGAATCAAACATCATATCCCTACCCTTCTTAGCACTCACACCTGCAAGATCACACAAAAAAAGATTATGATATTGTTGCGAGAGGTTCATTAATTCGAAATTCAGTTTGGCAAGCTGATAGGTAAACGAATTTTGCACTTTGCTGGCGTAACTACCAAATACCGTATCATCTATCTCAGGATAGTTGTAGTAAATAATACGTCCTTTCACTTGTTCACACAACAGACGGATGAAATCTAGGCGTTCCTCTGCCAACAGCACCTGCTTGGCAGACTCTAAAATACTGTATTTTTCCAACAACTTATGCGTTGACTGAAACACAACAGTGTAGTCAGCACCAAATTTATATAAATCGCTAGTAAGATCCATCACCTGACGTTCCACTTGGTTATATTCTGCCTCGAAAAGATTTACATTATAACCTCTTAGTAATCCCTCACCCTTTATTGAAGTAGCCAAAAACTGCGTAGCTGTATCTCCTAACAGCGCCACTTTTATCTCTTTTGTATCAAGCTGCAAATTTTTGCATGCTCTCTTGTATTCTTTTAGTGTATACATATTTATGACAAAAATTCTGCGATTTCTTCACGTTTGTTTATATAATGTTTCTCATAATTCTTCTGAAGTTTTATCAAAGGTATACGCTCTTCTTCAGGATATTCCTTTGCCTCAAACTCCACCACTTCTTCCGGTGTCATATTGAAGCCTATAATCTTCGCAGGATTACCAGTCACAATAGCATACGGAGGCACATGCTTCATTACCACAGCACCTGGAGCCACAGTAGCACCACGCCCAATCTTTATAGCACCAAGAACCAAGGCTCCAGCAGCAATGCGCACATTATCACCAATAACAGGCTGACCAACTTTCGTGCGATGTCCAATGCTCACACCTTGATTTATCCAACAGTTTTTCCCCATCTTAGCAGGAGAAATAAGTGTATTATATCCATGTTGCACTATCAAACCTCCTCCCAATTCTCCAGTTGAAGTAATATCAAGAAATTGTTGTGGTGCAGCAAGAATGCACAATCCCTTCATCCACCAATGATGTTCTCTCCCCACACGAGCATAAAATATATTGCGAAACATAATGTAGAAAGTCATTAGATAACAAAAGCCATAAAATGTAACTTTCTCTGTAGGCCAGCAGAATTGATTCAGATTCCGTAATAAGTCCTGTTCCATATCATTGCGATTATGAGCATTCTTGAAATATAGCCAATGGAAAAAGAATCGCCAACTTGTCAGAATTATATATGCTTTTCTCATTTTGATAATGTGTTAAATATGTTTATCCATTTTTGCGTTATATTTCCTATTGCAAATCGCTCGGAAGATACAAGTGCTTTTTGTTGCATACTTCTCAACATATCTTCATTACCCAATAGCTCCATAAGATGCCGAGCAAAAGAAAATATATCACCCCATTCAACTACATAGCCATTTTCTCCGTCATTCAATATATCCTGTATTGCAGGAAAAGTGTTCATTGCTATTGGTACAACTCCCATCTGTAATGACTCCAATAAAGTCATTGGGAAGCCTTCCCAAGTAGACGACATACAAAATATAGAAGACTTACGATAATACTCAAATGAGGTTTGCCTCCCCTCAAAAGAAACTTTTTTTAGTCCATACAATTTTACTTGTTCTTCATACAATGCTCGATCTGGGCCATCACCGACAATCACAAGTTGCCAATCATTTCCCTCATTTTCAACCTGTTTCCAAATCTTAAACAGTAATGATAGCTTCTTTTGCGGTTCATATAGTCTTGCTACCACCAAGGCTAACTTTTGTTTCTGCTGTAGCTCACTCTCTTCCATCTTATATTGAAATGATAGAGGATTATTTATGAATGTCATCTTATGATGATTATTTCCCAAACCCAGCACCTCTGCATAAGATTTAATGAGTGATTGAGATAACAGAACTGTCAAATCAGACACATCGTAGCTTTTTCTATGCTGTTTTCTCAATTTCCTACTACTCTGAAATGCGAACAAAGGGTAACCAATAGAAATAAGTATCTTCTTCATACCCAAAGCACCTTTGACTGCCTCTCTATAATGTTGTGCCTTACATTCTGTACTATTATGCAGGCAAGTTATAAGTTTCGCTCCAGTAACATTGCACACCTCACGTAAAAATGGACTATAGTAAAGATTACTCTGATTAATAATAATGTCAATATTGTACCTCTGTATATACTCTATGTAAACTTGCTTATCATATTGTGCACTGATAAGTTGGCAGGGCAAATAATCCCACTTTAGATTCACTTCACAAGAATAAAGGTATATACAACGACATATTATACCTTGTTCTGCAAAACTTTCAGCAAGGATGTTTGTTACTCGTTCTATGCCCCCGTGCTGCGGATCAGGATAGAAATTTGTAATAAATAGTAACGACTTCATTGCAACACCTTTCTGGATACTCCTTTAAGTTTGAATTTCATATAGAGCCAACAAAACACTTTTGAATAGAAGCGAAACAGTAGCTTATGCTTCGCAAACTTAACAAATCGTAAATCTATATGAGTCTTTAATAAAGCAAAGTTATTGTCATCATTAATAAAAGCTCTAACATTGTCATAATGAATTGCATCATATCCAAGTTCTGGCACAAATGCACTATACAGGTTAGTTGCCATTCGATTACTCTTAACCCAACGCTTATATTCTATAGGAAAATGCTCTGTCAAACTGTAAAGCAATTGTTCAACTATATCATTCAACCTATATGAATACAGTGAAGTATATATCATAGAAGCAGAGTTCACGCAATAATAATAACATGGCATATCTATAGACTTAAATTTTTTTACCCTATATGATATTGCAACATTTATAATCCAATCCTCCCCAAGACTGATACCTGAATCAACTAGCTTCTGAAACATCCCTATATCAAACAAGTCCTTTCTATAGATACCACTATGGAGATAAGGAGGAATCTTCTGAACCATCACAGCCTTGAAGTACTCATCATTACTTGTAATAGTTCTACCATCATAATTATATTGTTCATGCCACTGATTACCAGTCTGCAAGTCTTCCCGCATTATACGTCCTCTTACCACATCATACCCTTTTGAAATCTCACTATATAACGCTTGCAAAGAACCAGATGCCATATAATCATCAGAATCTACAAAAATAACATATTCGCCCTTTGCCACCTCAAACCCAGCTAAACGAGCAGAAGGAAGCCCCTTATTCTCTTTATGAATAATCTTAACTATATCTGGATACCTACTCTGATACTTATCGCAAATGGCAGGACAATTGTCAGGACTACCATCATCTACAAGCACCAACTCATAGTCTTGGAAGTTTTGTGAAATAACCGAATCAAGACAGCGGTGCAAATACTTCTCAACTTTATATATTGGTACCAACACTGATACCTTAACTTGTCTATCACCCATTTACGCACAATTCTATTGCATTACATATTGCATTTTTCAACTTAACACCTGTTCTAACTTGTTTTGATACTTCTTTTACTGAAGTAACAATTGTCAACAGTTCATCATTAGTCAAAGCTGCTACAGTAACAGGAATATCTTTAAGACTATCAACACAAATACCCAAATGATACTTTCGCACATATTCTGCCATCGCACTCTTACTCCATACTATTACAGGACGATTTGCTGCTAAATAAAGTGAAAATTTGAATGGAGCATTTATCATTTGATATTCTCCCATGATGCCATTACAGGTATTTACAGATTCTCCATCCCAAACCAAGCCCCAATTACCCTCAATTTCATTAATACTACTCGGACTGAAACGACCTTTATATATTATATGATGTGATAATACAAAATCGCACGATCCTCCATACAAATACATTTGGAACATTTCATCAAAAATGTCTTCTTTACAAAAATCTGCCAGAAATATACTTTTATTCAGGTTTCCTGCAAAAATGAGTTTCACTTTACGTAAATCTGTTTGACATGGAATTTCATAATCTGATAAATAATCAAAAAACTCCAAAACAATAGCCGGGCCCTCATATCCGTACTTTTTACATTCTTCAACCATTTTTTGAGAGTGCAAAATACACATGTCCGCAAGTTGAAATAGTAAACTATCTCCATAACTTTTTTCCTTATAGCGTAATGCATTCAAATCATGTACAAAAAAAATAACCTTATTCCCTCGTTGCTTAAAATACTTTGTTACAAATTCAAAATTCTCTGGCTTAAGACTATATTGGGGATATTGCATAAATACAATTGATTCTTTTACAGCAAAGCGTCCCATTGCAAACTGTAATTTAAGTAACGCATTATTCCATAGATGCTTTAAGCTACTTACCAAATTATTCCTACTACCCGAAAAAGAAATATATTTTGGTGATAAACATACAACACCTGACTCTCCAAAAGATTGTACTGAGTCTTCTCTTGGTTTGGTAGATGCATCGTATGTTGTACTACATCTTGAATATTCAAGAAAATCAAAAAGATACGTCTTTGTCATAAATATGCTAAATTTCGTTTGATTGTATTTAATAAAGTTCTACTAGAACCATTTAAATTCCATTTTATGAAAAAAAATCGCTATTCCATAACTCATCATTAAAGCTACCCAAAACATACCTACAACGGAGATAATTGGATACATTATGTACAGTTGACTCACAAGTGAATTTCGAAGTAAAAGAACTATAATAAAATGATGAATCAGATATATTGCAAAACTACATTTATCTAAGGCTAATATTACTCTTGAAAAGACAGTATTCGTAAATGGTTTATCAGAAATAAAATGGAACAAGAGTAGATTAAACATTATATACAGAAGTGTTTGTTTAAAAGGAAATTCAAAACAAACACATGTTATCCATAGCAAAATACTTATTCTCAATAACAAACGGTTCATGTTTTTTATCTGCTCATAATAATTGCTCACTATCCAACCCGCAAAAAACCAAAACATATACGATACTATTTTACTCACATCAAATATCAAAAGATTTACATCGCCTAATCTACTTGCAAAAAACATCAGAGGAAAAGAGAACACAATGAGAATCCTTGTATCTACTTTTCTCAAAAATATTGCAATAGTAAAACATGAGAATAGTATTGTCAAAAACCAAAGATGACCAGGTGAGCTATTTGGCCCCGTCAATGGTTCTATCACAGCGAAATAAAGAGTCATGAACAAAGCATATGGAACAAGAAGCCTATCAAATTTATTCAAAATCAACAACACCTTCTTCTCAACTTTATGTTTACGGGAAGAGAAGTAGAGCATGCCTGACATTATAAAAAACGTAGGAAGCATCTTGTCTGCAAGTACTATATTACACAGCCAATGTCCAAACGACTCTATTATTGTATTATCATACATGTTCCACCCACCATGACTTAAAAAAGGACAAAAACAATGATATAGCACAATTATCAAAGTAGCAAGTACCCTTATACGCCTTATCGAATTACTATAACTCATTTTATTAATATTCATCTGCCTTTTTTTAGTGGACTCATAAATTTGAGTTATTCATATAGTAAAAGACTATTTTATATAAATAAACCACTAATCTTAGAAACTAGCATTTTTGTCCAATTACTATATATAGGAGCTAGTATTAAAACAACAACAACCATTGTTACAAGCAATATCCATGGATTACCTATATACTCTGCCGCAAAATGCAATACCACGCCATGCAACAGATAAATTTCGAAAGAATAATTGCCTAACCAACTGAGAAAACATACACCGCTAATATCTATCTTGCGAAAAGCAAAGTAAACTGCCAAAGGCATAGCGTTGCTAGCAATAAACCACCAGCCCGGTAGCGAATGAATGTGACAACCATAACAGCCATAGAGACAGCACAGTATTACGGCGGTTATTAATGTACGACAAAAGAAAGTTGAGTTATATTTTTTCACAAAAGTAACACTTACTCCCATTGGAAATGAAACAAGCGAGAGAGTCCATAATGACCAATGTAATACACTTGTACAAAGCATTAATACCAATGTGAATAACCAAACTCATACTAGTCCGTATTTAATATTCTTTATCCATCTAAAGGCAACAAAAAAGGTTACATAGCATGTAAGTAATGCAAAAATAAACCAAGACTTGGGTGAGGTACCATATCCTGCTACTAACCTCTTTCCAATCAAATGCCATGAGAAATCACCCACTAGTGCGAGTATCCCCCAATAGATAAGCGTAATAATAAGCACTGGAATGAGCAACTTACTCAATCGCTTCATAAAGAAGTTATCAAAATATACAATACCTTTATTCTGCAGCGACACCATTAGTCCATAGCCTGATAAAAAAAAGAAGCAAGATACACTTGGTGCCCCCATCACGCCGAAGTCAGTAAACATATACCCAACACCAAAGTATGGCACAATATGACATGCCATCACCATCACTGCCAGTATACCACGTAAAGGGATAGTATACGCAAGATTGAATGGCATATCTTCATGGAGGGACAATTGCCCATAAATTAGTGTAAGGATAAGTATCATTGTTGCTATTAACATATATTTACTTCTTTATTAGAGTCCTCCCCAAAAAGTATACGATACATAACAAACCATATAAATTAGAATCAATATACTTGATTGGTCAGATTGAATATTGTGGTAATCTTGTTATAAAAGTGAATATTCATTAATTCAAGAAAGGCTACTATCATTGTTATATTTACTACAAATCATTTCTTTCTGTACCACAAAATCACAGTCATACTCAAGAAAGCTTTCTGAAAATTTTCAATATTATACTCATCACGCTCCATTTCCATCCACATTTCTCCCTAAGTGCCATCATAATATGTCCTTCAGGTGATGACAAATACTCAAATTCAGGGCGTGATATAGGAGTAGAGTATGCATCAAATAACATTCTCACATTGTTTATCATCTCATCGATTTCATGAGTAAAGCCTTCATTACGCACTCGCAAGTAGAAATCAGAACTGTAGAATGGATGGATATTATTGTGAGCAAAGAAACGAGCGTTAAAAAAATGGAGGATCTTGGCAGAGTAAAGATAACGGATGCTAGCTGCAATCTGACAGTTGTATTTACCATCAAGTACACGGATCACCTGACCCGCATCAGCATCGGTCTTCAGTAGCGCCGGCTGATCCTTCGGATTATTCTTCTCAATAGCAGAATAAGTCCAGTTCTCATTCCACTGTTCAAAAAAACGATGTACCATCTCTGTATCCTTAGCATAAATAACACCAGAATTAAAGTAATCCACCACATGGCTTACATCCTGCCCAAACAAGTGATACATCTCGCTGAGCATATAACCTCGGAATGGATATTCGGCAAAAGACACATGGAAGTCTGGCACTATGGCAAGATCTGCCTCAATATTATCAATATCATCAAGGGGAGCGCAAATGACAGTATCGGTGTCGATGAACATGAAGTCACCACTGACATGCTTGCGAATACTGGTCTTGATAACACGTGAACGCTGCAAAGACGTATATTCTATAGGCGTATCAATCACTTTAATCTCTGTAGCCAGTGTGGCTAACAGCGAACGATTGCCAGTAAGTGACGCAGCAGTAGCATCATCAACCAACACCACAACCTCTGCATTCTTGTGATATTTTCTCAACGAATATACCGATACCAAACACTGCTCATAATAAATATCCTCAGGAGAACTAACCAAAACGTAAATTATCTTTGTTTGCATAAATATTTATTTTATCACCCAAGAATACTACCGATAATAGTTTACTCAAGCGAATGATAGAACTTAAAATTAAGCAACCACTTATGATGATAAGCGCTAAAGCAACTCCACCAAATAACTCAAACAAAATGTTGTGTGATATACCATTTTCAATACCAAGTAAAGAACTTATCCACGATTGATTGCGAGGAAGAAAAAAGAAATGCAGAACATAAATGTCAAGCGTGTGGCGACCTATGTATAGCATAGTCTTCTGTATGACTTCAGGAAACGTCTCCTTGTATGCAACCACCAATGAATAAATGACATATACAACAGATATCCCCATTAACCAATTGCTTATCAGCAGATTTACCTCTCCTGTTTTATTTATTACCAATACACAAGGTATCAATACGATAGAAAAGGCAAATAGAACACTATGATAGGAAGCAATAAACTTGATTATCGTTTCTTGATATGTCATGAAAAGTTGCCCGAATATAAAAAATATGAAAAACTCCTTCAAAGCATAAGCATTAATGTAGTTGGCATAGGTAAGATCAATATACATTGCAACTTTAGCTATCAGATAGGCCATAATTACAAGAATCGCATAAGCAGATACTCTAAATATAGGCCGTGTGACCTTGCGCACAAGATATGAAAAAACATAAAACAGTATATAAAATTCAAAAAGCGACTCTAAAAACCAATATCCGAACTTATGTTGATCCTGTATCATATGAGTGATATCACTATGCCTAATAAGTAACGTAGCAAGTATGCTACATGAGATAAAAGGCAAAAGCAATTGTCTAGCCTTATCTAAAAGTTTCAAACCAATGTCTTTTATCTTGCTTTGTGGTCTTGCAAACAAGCCACACAAAAAAAAGAACAATGGCATTTCGCTGACATTGATAAATACACATACTAGCGAACGCGTGCTACTGCCTAATGTTTCAGCATCATATGAGATATTGTATAGATGACCAATAACTACAATAATAATGGCAATACACTTCATATAATCGTAGATATCAATGCGTTGACTTGCTTCCATGATTGAATATAAATTTATAACTGAAATACAAAAAGGTTGGAATCAATAAACTTACCAGTGCCAATAATGATGCAAGCAAAAAATCTTCAAGTCTATAATGAATGAATTGGTGCAGATACATGATTACAATTGACGCAGAACCAATGGCACTCAATACTACATACAATACCTTATAGTTTTGAAGAAACTCTGATATTACGATTACTGCACCAATACTCAGTAGCGACAAAAGAGTCGATAAAACCGGAATACCCATATTAGTATGTTTCATATCCATCAAATACCTATCTGGCAAAAAATACAATGCAATCAGCAGGGCTATAGATAAGACTACAGTAGTACAAGTACAAAAACATCGAGCAGTGAATGATCGACATTGATAGCCTATGAGTATATATGTACAAGCTAGGGGTACGTTTTGAATAGATTGAAATGTACTAATATGAAAAAGCTCAAGCATTATCGAAAAAACGTAAAGTATAGTCACCCAATAAATGGGAGATAATCTATTATTTATCAAAACATTACACATGACCAATGAAATAAACAATACTGGCATATACCAAAATACACCATAATCATAAATCAAACTCTCCGTATCATATACATAGTGTTTCACGATCTGTATTACACTTTCATTTGCTTGATATGGCAGGAATATTCCTGCAACAAGCAACAGAAGAAAGAATCCCAAATGTGGTATGAGTAATCTCTTCGACTTTCTGACAATAAATGTTTTATGTGCTACTATAGGATGTAACGTATAACCCGCTAAAAAAAAGAACATTGGCATATGAAACAAGTAGAAAAACTTGTATTCTGGTATTATGTGTGCCATCGTTACAGTAATAATACCAAATCCCTTATAAACATCAATCCAGTATTGTTTCATTCGTGAAGTAGTTTATAAAGATCATACTTCTCAAATACAGCTTTTAACTGGGTATCATTAAGATTCTGACCACCGTTGATATTGATTAAACCAACATCTTGCACATCCTCGTTTACTACATAATCGTTACCATGTAAATCGGTAGAATGAACCAATTGGCTCTTAGTACCAGCTTTCAATGCCATAGCCTTAAACCATATATCATCAGCAAACTTGCAGATACCAAGAAAGGTATTTTCGTCTATAACCTCAGGAGCCATACAATGAGGTGGATATAGTACACTCCCCACACCTGTTGGTAGATTGAAATGTGAAGGTACAGTGTCTGTGCTCTCCCATTCCCATAAAAAATAAGGCAACAAATTACCATTAGCATCCAGTCTCATCTTATGCATACGGTGGCAATAAATGAAAGCTGGATTTTGTTGGTAAGCAACGATGAGATGTTCTAACACATCGTACTTATATATCAAATCATCATCGATAGTGATAACAGCAGCTTCCGGATATTTGCGTAATGCAGGCACAAGTTTGGTGTAAGAACGAATATCTTTGCAATACTCAACCTCCAAACCACGCTTCTGAAGTAATTGCAAATTTATTGGCAACGGCCTTCCTTTGTATGAGTTATCTATCCATAATATAATGCGGTTAGCCTTCATTGTTTGTTCCATAATACTCTCGATGGTAATAGCCACATCGTAAAAACGCTTGCCATAAGTGGTAAGTGATACGATAATTTCATGGTCACAATACTTTGTATCAACAATACCTGATTCATGAAGATGCAAAATGTTCTGTTCCATCACCAATCTACGACGCAGATATTCTGCTGCACAAGAGGCTTTAGCTGAAGCCTTAAAGAGATTCCGATATTTTATGAAGACCTGTTTTAATAACATATTTACTAACTCTTAATAGATTTCAGAATAGCCATAGGTGTAGTATGCATTACCAAGCGAATAAAGAGAAACGTTACAGCTATCGCCAATATAGTTTTCACAACAAAAGATAAATATATATTACTTATCGGCAACAAACAGTGTTGCATTAGCATTACAACAAACAGCATTGAAGCACTGATAAATGGCTTGGTCAAATGACACAACAAATTTCCAAATGAACAATGGAACACTGAATGATACATAGTGCGATAGGTCAGTATGAAATTTATGCAGAGCGAAATATTCCACGACCATGCTATCGCTTCAATAGTCTTGAACCAAAAAGTAGCAATAAACAGCGTAGAAACGGTAAAGAATGTGTTGCGTATTCCAGTTAAGAACATATATTGGGTAGAATTCGCTGATTGGAACACTCCACCAGATGATGATAATATCATCTGCAGCGGCAATGATAACGTCAATATTTGAAACGCAGGAACTGCCAAATCCCATTTATTACCGTATACAATGTTTATCAAATCATAAGCAGTGAAAAGCAAATATATTGCCAAAGGGAAACTTACATTACCGAGTATTGAGACAAGCTTTCCATATTTCTTTTCCATCTCATTCATATCATCCTGTAATGTAGACAGTACAGGTTGAAGAACAGGATTCAAGACTTGCGTTACCTTTGACAGTGGCATCATCATCAAGCGATATGACTTATCGTAATATCCAAGTGCATCCATACTCATGAGTCTACCTATAACAAGTTTATCTAAGTTACGAGAAAAATAGTTGACCGAATCAAATAAGAACTGATATATAGAATATGAGAAAATTCTCTTCAGCGGAATCAGATTGAAATGCCAATCGATTCTTCGTGGATAGTAATACAGATTGATAACACACACGCAGATACTTGTAAATATTGGCGGTATGACAAGAGCATAAACACTCCATCCATAGTATGCTACAATAATAGCAAAAATGCCACTAATGATTTGAAGAATAAGTGAGCGTGTTGCCACAAATTTGAAACGCAAGTCACGCATCATCAATGAATTAGGAACAAGATTAGCAGAATTCATCAAAAGATTGACAGCTAAAATCTGACATATAGGCACAAGCAACTGGTTATCGTAGAAGTTTGCTATGGTCCATGAAGAAACAAAGAATACTCCCCCCAACACTAATCCAAGTATGAGAGTGGCAGTAAATATCGAATCAAGATCTGTCTCCGTCAAATCTTTATACTGTATAATAGCAGGACCTATACCCATAGAGACGAATAAAGCGAAAAAATCGATGATAACAGATGCAACCGTTACAACGCCATACTCCAAAGGACTCAATATACGAGCCAATATCGCTGAGATAATAAGCGATATAAAAAAAGCAGAATATTTTTCTACAGCTGACCAAAACACCCCCGTCAGCATAGTTTGTTTAAGAGTTGACATCCAATTTTAAACTAATTAAAGCAATTATGTAATCATTCTATTTTTCCCCTATTCGGGTATAACTAAATCCCATTTTTTCCAACTCCGCACGATTCCAAATGTTACGTCCATCTACAATATACTTATCAGTCATCACCTTCTGGATCACGTTCCAAGTGGGTAAACGGAATTGTCTCCATTCAGTCATAAGAAGCAACGCATCAGCACCATTAGCACAGTCATACAAATTATCAGTATAGACTACAACCTCACCAATACGACGCTTACATTCGGGCATAGCAATAGGGTCAAATACTCTCACAATAGCTCCATCCTTTAATAACTTATCAATTACGACTAAAGCTGGAGCTTCACGCATATCATCGGTATCAGGTTTGAAAGCAAGACCTAGTAAAGCAATAGTCTTACCTTTTACATCACCCATCAAACAAATAAGCTTATCATAAACAATACTCTTCTGACGATCGTTAACACGTTCCACAGCTTCAATTACCTCCATATGGTAGCCATTGTCAATACCTGTATGCACCAATGCTTTCACATCTTTCGGAAAACAGCTACCACCATATCCACAACCAGCATAAAGGAATTTCTGACCAATACGCACATCAGCTCCAATGCCTTTACGTACATAATCTACGTTAGCTCCTACTCGTTCACACAAATTAGCTATATCATTCATAAAACTAATACGGGTAGCCAACATCGCATTCGCTGCGTATTTAGTCATCTCTGCACTAGGAATATCCATAAAGATCACACGGAAGTTCTGGAGTAAGAAGGGTTGATAAAGCTTAGTCATCACCTCTTCGGCCTTCTTGCTCTCAATACCTACTACCACTCGGTCAGGACTCATAAAGTCTTTGATAGCCGCTCCCTCTTTCAGGAATTCAGGGTTACTGGCTACATCGAAGGATATATCCGCCCCACGCTTATCTAGTTCCTCCTGAATGACAGCTTTCACTTTTCGAGCAGTACCTACGGGGACAGTTGATTTGGTCACTAAAATTGTGTACTTGTTAATACTTTGTCCAAATTGATGAGCTACAGCAAGTACATACTTTAAGTCAGCACTTCCATCTTCGTCAGGAGGAGTTCCTACAGCAGAAAAGACTACTTCTACATCATCCAAGACTTCGGTCAAGTTTGTCGTGAAATTCAGCCGCCCATAACTTACATTACGCTTCACCAATTCTTCCAACCCCGGTTCATAAATAGGCATCTCACCAACTTTCAGTTTGTTTATTTTATTTGCGTCTACATCCACGCAAGTCACAGTGGCACCCATTTCTGCAAAACAAGTACCGGACACCAAGCCAACATAACCCGTGCCTACAATTGCTATATTCATATATTATTATTGTTAAGTACTTACTATTTTAGATATTTATTCTTCCTTTATTGTATGCTCTCCATAGCCATACCCATACCCATACCCATAACGCTTACCATAGCCATAATATTTGCCATACTTACCATAACCGTAATAATAACCGTACTTTTTCTTCTGAAGATCAAGACCATTGATTACAGTACAAAGATTGGGTAACTTATTACTATCAGCCAATTCATTAATCAAGGTAAATTCAGCTTTCCGAGTATAGTCTGCACGACATACATAAACAGACAAATCAGCGACACGACCTACGAGCAAAGTATCAGTCACCATACCAACCGGGGCAGTATCCAAAATTATATAATCAAAGTTCTTTTTCAATACCTCAATCGCTTTATCCAAACTATCACGAGCTAATAACTCTGTTGGATTAGGTGGTACAGTTCCTCCTGGAAGAATAAACAAATTCTTACTAACATCCGAAGGCTGAACGAAATCTATCAGATTCTTTTCTGGATTCGACAGATATTGAGTAATCCCTTGCTCTTTCCGCGGAAGATTAAAAATTTTATTCAAACCAGGCTTACGAATATCAAGCCCCACAATCACCACTTTCTTTCCTAATAAAGAAAGACTAATCGCTAGATTTGAAGAAATAAAAGATTTACCTTCACCGCTAACCGTCGAAGTCACTAAAATCACTTTCTGATCATTCTCAAGCATAAACTGAAGATTAGTACGGATATTACGGAAAGTTTCACTCATTAAAGTATTCTGATTCTCAAACACAGCAATAGAACCGTTTGCTTCTTCTGTCAACGGTACATCACCTACAATAGGCAGACTTGTTAACTTCTCTACATCACCACGCCCTTCTATTTTAAATTTAGTCAAACCAATTAAAAAAATAATACTAACAGGCAATCCCACTCCTACCACTAAAGCAATTAAGTAGATTATCCTAGGCTTAGGAGAAACTGGAGCACCTTCAGCTGCTGGCTCATCAATAATCTTCGCATTATTCGCAGTAGCGGCTAAAGTAATAGCATTCTCTTCACGTTTCTGCAAAAGCATCAGATAAAGCCCAGCCTTGATTTCCTGCTGACGTGCAATACTTACATACTGGCGCTCCTGTCCCGGAGCATCACTGATACGACGGGAAAAACGACTGGACTCACGATCCAGATCAGCCTTCACGATAAGCAAGCCTTGTAAAGTCCCATCAATAGCAGCTTTTACATTTGCTTTCATGGCACGAATACTTGTATCCAGATTTACAATCATCGGGTTGCTTTCCGTAGAAGTACGAAGTAAACGCTTACGTTCAATAATCAATTCATTATAACGATCTATTTGAGTAGTTAAACCATTATCGGATAAACCAATATTACTAGGTAATACTTCATACTCATTCGACGGATTATTGATATATTTATTAAGATCACGAACTAAATTAATTTGAGTTCCATTTTCTACACGTTTTCTTTCATATTCAGCATTTCCCGATACTGCTAATTGGGCATCACTACTGATATCCGTCAATCCTGCATTTCTTTTAAAAGCTTCCAGCTTATCCTCTGTAGTGCCAAGTTCCTCATCAATAATCTTAATACGTTCATTGATAAACTCTCTCGTCTTTTCGGCAACCTCATTTTTATCATTATTCGTATTCCGATTATACATTTCCATTAACTTATTAATAAAGTCCTGTCCCCGCTGTATATTCGTATTCATCAATGAAACAACTGCTACAGAAGTCGTTTTTGAGGTAGGTGCTATTTCCAATGCCCACTGATATCCTTTTGCCACCCCAAAAGGCTGACTAACTACAGCGCTGATATTTCGTACTACACTTTGCCCTACTATCTTCCCATTTGATAAAGAATCTTTCAATGTAAACCCAAATGTACCTGCATCCGTAGGTAACACTGCTGGAAGTTTATCAAAATGCTTATTATATTCATTCAAGCCTATCTTTAGATTCACATCCAGACCACCCTCTGGAGATAACTTCATATCAACCAAAGCTACATTTGGCAATTTATCCGCCTCTTGTGCCGTCAAATTCACAATTACGGGAGAGGTTTTATACAGTTCCTTTTTAGGAAACTCATCCTCATCATAGTAAGTAATATAAAGTTCCAGATTATTAACGACCTCTTTCAGTATTGTTTTTGAGCGTAGCACTTCTATCTCATTATCAATACTCTGCGTAGAAGTAATCACCCCACCTAATCCCAAGCTTTCCAAATCTGCAGTATTTCCACCACCATTCTTTTTATCATTCTTTATCATGATAGATGCAGAGACCTGATACACAGGAGTTTGAAAATGCAAATACACCCAAGCGCCAATCAAACAAGCTAAAACCGAAGCAATAAACCAAGGCCAGTGAATGATATACTTAAAGAGAATTTCCTGATAATTTACTTTCTCTTCGTCTAATTCACTCATATTATTGTTATACGAATTCTCATTCTCTTTCATTACTAATTACTTATTTAATAAAATTACCAATATATTTGCAAGTGAAACCAAGATAGAAGTAGCAGAAAACCATAATCCCGTATTGGTTCCTATATCCGAATTCTTAGCCTTAGTCTTATTAGGTGTCACATAAATTATATCATTCTGCTGTAACTGATAATAAGGAGACAGTACCGTTTCAGCCTTATTCAAGTCCATAGTAATAATTTCCTGCTTGTTATCTTGCCCTGTCCTGATCAATTTCACATTATCACGCATACCATAAATAGTCAAATCACCTGCCATAGCGAGTGCTTCCAGCAAATTAATCTTCTCATTAGAGATCACAAAACTACCAGGCTTGGCAACCTCCCCCAATACCGAAATTCGGTAATTAACAATACGCACAGTTACAATCGGCGCTTCTTTCAAATAAACCTTCAGCTTATCTATAATCAGGTTTTCTATTTCCAGTTTGGTCAATCCACTCACATGAATCTCGCCCAACACTGGAAAATTGATATTCCCTTGATTATCTACTAAATATTGTTGCAGAGCAGAGGGCGTGGTTCCTTGTCCCGCCGTCTTTTCCTCCAATCCACCTGCAGTCTTCGAACGAACCAGATTGAAAGGTGCAGCCAATTCCGGAGTAGAACAAGACACGGCAATCGTCAACAAATCCTTGGGCATAACCTTCACACCTGTCTGACGAACACTCTGTTCTGTATCATTCACAAAAGCCGTATCCTGCAAATAAGGCACTTTCTTATATGATTGGCAGGATACCAGCAAAAAAGCAAGTAACACACCCAAAGTCAATCGTTTCAGTTTTCTCATAACCACCTACTCATGTAATTTTACAACTATTGATTTAATTTTTACTCAATTTCCAATTCCTCACCTAATAAGCCTCTTTATCCCCACGGATTACATTATATACAGTCTTATACATGATATATAAGTCCAGAATGAACGTCCAATGCTCGATATACCAGATGTCACGTTGCACACGTCCTTCCATCTGCCAAAGTTCCTTCGTTTCTCCACGGAAACCTGTCACCTGTGCCCAGCCTGTAATACCCGGTTTAACAAAATGACGAACCATATATTTATTTATCAAATGAGAATATTCTTCTGTGTGCTTCAACATGTGCGGACGGGGACCCACTAAAGACATATCCCCTTTCAGTACATTAATAAATTGGGGAAGTTCATCCACATTCGTCTTGCGAATCAGATTACCGATACGGGTTTTACGAGGATCACATTCCGTAGCCTGAAGCGTATCACATTGAGCATTCACCCGCATCGAACGGAACTTATAGCACCAAAATTCACGACCATCTTCACCACTTCGTTTCTGTTTGAAAAAGACAGGTCCAGGAGAACTTATCTTTATAGCCAGTCCCACAATGATGTATATAATCGGGAAAAGAGTACAAAGGAATAGTAGCGAGCAAACAATATCAAAGCTACGTTTCACAATACGATTTTCCAATAACTCAAGTGGCTCACGACGGATAGAAAGTACCGGGACATTACCTAACATTTCAAAATACATTCTCCGTTTCAGATAGTTCCGGACATTGGGAACGCTGAAAAAACGAATTAGATGATTCTCGCAATAGTTGATAATCGGCACAATTTCAGCACTACGGGCGGAAGGAAGACTGCAATAAAGTTGGTCTACCTTTCCCGCATTACGGGTCAAATAATCAACAGCTTCGCACGGCTGCCCCAAATATGCAATATTCATAGGATAGCGGTCTGATGGGAAATCTTCAAAATACCCCTGTACACGATATCCTGATGTCGGATCATCCGTCATGGAATGATAAAGTTCCTGCATATTTTCATGGCTACCCACCAACACTACCTTTCGGACATTTTTCCCACTTTTGCGATAAAGCTCCAGAATAGATCGGAACGTCAGACGATAGGAAATGATAACGATAATGAGAACTATATAAAATACCCCTAACTGACGCAGATTGACACATTCAAAATGGAATATGTATGAAAGCCCAAAGACTATCAATACAAAAGGAATCATATTCCGGGCCACCCGAAGCATAATTTGTTCCGGGCGAACCACCGGACGATGAAGAATCACTCCTGAACGGATGTTGCAAACCAGATAACATAAAGTCATCAGAGCCATGTTCTGGAGAAGAGGCATTGAATACTCAAATAGAGACCGGTTTTCCCAGATCGAAGTAAACATCCATAACAGCAAGTTCAATAAGATGATATCCCCTAGAAGGACAAAAGATTTTAGGACTTTATTGAAACGTTGGACTTCCTGCATTATTTTATTATCAACTGATTAAATTTCTTTCCCATCACCCGTGTTTCTCACGATAATCAATATAACGGTCGACCCATTCAATTGCTTTGGCTCGAAATTCCTCTTTGGTATGACAGTCATAGAAGTAAGCCAAAAGACGGGTGAAATGGCTTAAACGAACGTCTCCCCTTTTATAACCTTTGCATAGTAGACAGCTTTGCCCAAGCCTATTTCAGCGCACATGGGAGCTATCTTCACACCTGCTTTCTTAAACTGCTCGGCGATGAAAAGACCGAGTGCTACATGAGAGTACTTTTTCATTTTTGTAATTCTGTTAATTGTTAAAGTTATTAAATAATACATGATTCTACCTATAACTGTTCTGATATGTCAGAACAGTTGATTTAAAAGCTATTCCTACCTTCGCCCCGCGTTTTGAAAATTCAAGGCGATAATCAAATAATTAGATACGTTATGACAAACGATTTTAGAATGTCTTATTTCATGCCTCCCATTGCGCCCATTAAAGACGAACACGGACAATTAGTTACTCCTCCTACGCTTATTCCCTGCTGCGAAGTCTCCGTAGAGCAAGTCTTTCAAATGATTACCTGCAACGAGAATCTCAAAGTTCTGACCGAACAAGTACGCAACTCCGAAGATATACGGACGGCAAAAGCATCACTATTACCATACGTGACTCCCTGTGGTACATTCTCGCGTCGCAGCAGCAAATGCCTCATAGATCCTTCCCTCCTAACAGTAGTAGATATAGACTATCTCACCTCCTATCAGGAAGCAGTGGAGATGCGTAAGACGTTGTTCAATGATCCTCTTCTCCACCCTGTGCTCACGTTTATCAGTCCTAGCGGACGAGGCGTAAAAGCCTTCATACCCTATAATCATTTACCCATGGCCGATGACGCAAACTGTATTACGGAAAAAATGAAGTTAGCAATGTTATACACTGTGATGATCTATGGTACAGGAACACCTCCTCCTTTCGGAGAAAAGAAAAAAGGCGTGGACTTTTCCGGTAAAGACATTGTGAGATCCTGCTTCCTTTGCCATGACCCGGGAGCATTATTTAGAACCACCAACGAATAACCATAAATCATAAATTATAAATCATAAATCAAAATAATGACTGATATTGAATCTTTACGCCGCCTCACTGAAGCGGTTGAAACTGCAGGAGCGGATATTGCTCCTACCTATGCTGAATATGTACAACTGGCGTTTGCCATCGCAACGGATTGCGGAGAAGCGGGACGCGAGTTTTTCCACCGTTTGTGCCGGACATCCGCCAAGTACCAACGTGAACATGCCGAACGGATATTCTCCAATGCTCTCACTACCCGGCATGGGGAAGTACACCTGGGTACGGCTTTCCATCTTGCCGAAATGGCAAATGTGAAACTCTGTAATACGGAAGTTATGAACAACCGTAGAAATACAGAAAATACGGAAAATACACCATCCAAAGTTCTCACACACGCACACGTATATAATAAGGTGGAGAATGACGAACCGGACGAATCCGAAGAGCTGCTGAACGGTAGTGACCCGAACCAGCCATTGCCTACTTTCCCCGAAGCAGACTGGCCGAAAATCCTCTTGCTCATCATGAGCTATGCCACCAGCCCTACCCAGCGTGACGTCATGCTGATTGGAGCATTGACTGCCATAGGTGCCAGCATGGAACGATATGTGAGATGTCCATACGCCGGCAAACTCCAGTC
>OBAA01000533.1_pt1 | contig 36186 bp, 30 predicted proteins | sample 1475961 | NCBI WGS metagenome assembly OBAA01 (sample SAMEA2579960, study PRJEB22360) | human gut metagenome | biome: human gut; feature: human-associated habitat; material: faeces | place: Denmark | collected 2008/2010 | reverse complement strand
GCGGTGTTTGGGTGTTTTTTCCCCCCTGCCTTTTTCAGGCATCGGCCTGCCGTGGCCGGCGGTGGGGTGCGAACCGGTTTGCCGGAGCGGGCTGCGCGGATTGCCTGCGCGGAATTCCGCCGGTCATTTACGCGGATCCCACGAAGGATGCGCCGGGTCTTCGGCCCTGAGGGCCTCTTCGAGCGAGGTGCCCAGCGCCTCGGCCACTCCCTTGCCGTATGCCGGGGCGGCATAGTAGCAGTGGCGCGTGTGGCGCTGCTTGATGAACAGCTCGGCATCGCCCATGGCGCGCGCCGTATTCTCGCAGGTGGCTTTCCGGTCTTCTGCCGACATCACGCGCCACAGCAGGCCGGGCTGCGTGAAATAGTCGCTGTCCAGTTCGCGCTCGTCGTAGTTGTAAACGTCGCCGTTCACGGCCAGGGGCGGCTCTTTGAGGGCGGGGGTGTCCTGCCATTCGCCGTAACTGTTGGGTTCGTAACCCTTTGCCGATCCGTAGTTGCCGTCGGTGCGCATCTGCCCGTCGCGGTGGAAGGCGTGGATCGGGCAGCGGGGCCTGTTCACGGGGATTTCCGAGTGGTTCACGCCCAGGCGGTAGCGCTGTGCGTCGCCGTAGGAGAACAGGCGCCCCTGCAACATCTTGTCGGGCGAGAAGCCGATGCCTTCGACGATGTTCATCGGGTTGAACGCCGCTTGCTCGACATCGGCATAGTAATTCTCGGGGTTGCGGTTCAATTCCAGCACGCCCACCTCGTGCAGCGGGAAATCCTTGTGGTACCACACCTTCGTCAGGTCGAACGGGTTGAGCTTGTAGTTGCGCGCCTCTTCCTCGGTCATCAGCTGCACGTACATCGTCCAGCGCGGGAAATCGCCGCGTTCGATGGACTCGTAGAGATCCCTCTGGTGCGACTCGCGGTCTTTGCCCACAAGGGCTTCGGCCTCGGCGTCCGTCAGGTTCCTGATCCCCTGCTGGGTCGTGAGGTGGAACTTCACCCACGTGCGCTTGTTGTCCTTGTCATAGAAACTGTATGTGTGGCTGCCGAATCCGTGCATGTGGCGGTACGATGCCGGAATGCCCCGCGGTGACATGGTGATCGTCACCTGGTGCAGCGCTTCGGGCAGCAGCGTCCAGAAATCCCAGTTGTTGTTGGCCGAACGCAGGTTGGTGCGCGGGTCGCGCTTCACGGCATGGTTCAGGTCGGGGAATTTCAGTGGGTCGCGCAGGAAGAACACGGGGGTGTTGTTGCCCACGAGATCCCAGTTGCCCGCGTCGGTGTAGAACTTCATGGCGAAACCCCGGATGTCGCGCTCGGCATCGGCTGCGCCGCGCTCGCCGGCGACGGTCGAGAAACGCACGAAGCATTCGGTCTTCTTGCCGACCCGGGCGAAGATCGACGCACGCGTGTATTCGGTGATGTCCTGCGTCACCGTAAAGGTGCCGAATGCGCCCGAGCCTTTGGCATGCATACGCCGTTCGGGGATTACTTCGCGGTCGAAATGCGCGAGTTTCTCGAGGAACCACGGGTCTTGCAGCGTCACGGGGCCGCGGACGCCTGCGGTCTGGATGTTCTGGTTGTCGGCGATCGGCCGGCCGTTCTCTGCGGTAAGCTGTTTCTTTTTGTCCATGGGGTTTTCTGATTATGCGGTTTGGAATTTTTTATAAATATAAGTTATGTTTGACGGATTTGCAAATCGGTAATTCTGATGATGGTATAACCTGAAGTTATACAGGTCGAAAACCGTGCCCGACTGCCTCCGAAGGCGGATGCGATTTTTCGGCCCGAAATGCGGGTATTTTTATTTTTGTGCATTATCTTTGAGATACCGCTTGCGATTGTTTCCCCGAACCTAAACCTTCGAACCATGGATCTGACGTTCAGCACGCCCCTGAAAGGCAACCTCGTCCTGTGCAGCGACTACCGCGCTGCCGCGCTGCATCGCAGCCCCGGGCTCTATAAATTCGTCTGGGTAAGGCGCGGATGCCTTCGGCTCGAAGTCGACCATATTCCCATGGAGCTCCGGGCTGGGATGCTGCTGCCCCTGACGCCGCTCCATACCCTCGACGTGACGCGCGCCGAGGGTGAATACCTGATCCTTGCTTTCGACAGCAATTTCTACTGCATCTTCGGTCATGACGGCGAGGTGTCGTGCAGCGGGCTGCTTTTCAACGGCAGTTCCGAAGTGTTGCGGCTCGAACTCTCCGAAATGCGCACGGCCGCCCTGCAACGGGTGGTGGACGATCTGCGGGCCGAATACGGGGTGGTCGACGGCCTGCGCGAAGAGATGCTCCGCATGCAGCTCAAGCGGTTCATTATTATATGTACGCGCATCGCGCGCGAGCATTTCTCCGTCGGTGCCGACCGTGAAAAACTCTTCGACACGGTGCGCCGCTACTATGTGCTGGTCGACGAGCATTTTCGGACGAAGAAACGGGTGCAGGACTATGCCGGGCTGCTCCACCGGTCGCCCAAGACGCTCGCAAACCTTTTCGCCTCGTGCGGACAGCCCTCGCCGCTGAACATTATCCACGATCGGGTCAATGCCGAGGCGCGCCGCCTGCTGCTCTATACTACGAAAAGCGCCAAGGAGATTGCCTATCTGCTGGGCTATGAGGATACCGCGGCTTTCAGCCGTTTCTTCGCCAAAATGAACGGCGAGAGCATCACCGGGTTCCGGCAGCGCGAAAAACGGGAATAATTTCCAACATTTCCGGCATTCCTGCCATCGTATGTCCGATCCGGAATCCAGACCTTTGCATCATCGGACAATTAACGAAAAACGAATATGATGCAAAGACTTTCCTGCCTGTTTTACGGCTTTCTGAAAATTGCGGCCAACGCGCAACGGCTCGGCCTGGGGATGATCCGGGTGGCTATCCTTATCATTTTTGTCTGGATCGGTGGACTTAAATTCCGGAATTACGAAGCCGAAGGCATCGTGCCTTTCGTGGCGAACAGTCCCTTCATGAGTTTCTTCTACAACGAAAAAGCACCCGAGTACAGGGATTATAAACTCAAGGAGGGCGAATACGACGCTGCAAAGCATGCGTGGCATGAAAAGAATAACACCTATGGTTTTTCCCACGGGTTGGGGTTGCTGATCATGGGAATCGGCATCCTGACCTTCCTGGGGTTTTTCTCGGCCCGCATCGGCCTGGCCGGGGAGGTGCTGGCAGTGATTATGACGCTCGGCACGCTGTCGTTTTTGGTGACTACGCCCGAAGTCTGGGTGCCGGATCTGGGCAGCGGGGAATACGGGTTCCCGTTGCTCTCGGGCGCGGGACGGCTGGTGATAAAGGATACTGCGATCCTTGCCGGTGTCGTGGTGCTGCTCTCCGATACGGCGCGTAAGCTATTGGCGCGACGGCGGGAAGCGTAACGGAGTTTAAAAAGGGACGACACTGCATGTCGTCCCTTTTTGTTTTGTGCGAATGGCAGGGTCGAGGCCGGATTTCTCCGGTGACGAGACCGGGCGATGCCGCAGCCCGTCCTTATTTCTGCCGGAAGTAGATTTGCATCGGCATCCCGGTTTGTAAAAGTCCCCCTTTGCCAAAGGGGGATTTAGGGGGAATGTCGAGGCCGGATTTCTCCGGTGACAAGACCTGACGATGCCGCAGCCCGTCCTTATTTCTGCCGGAAGTAGATCTGCATCGGTACACCGGAGAAATCCCAGTGGTCGCGGATGTTGTTTTCGAGGAAGCGGCGGTAAGGCTCCTTGATGTACTGCGGCAGGTTGACGAAGAACGCGAACTGCGGCGTCGGCGTCGGCAACTGGGTTACATATTTGATCTTGATGTATTTGCCCTTGGTCGCGGGCGGCGGGTAATTTTCGATCAGCGGCAGCAGGAAATCGTTGAGCGCCGAGGTCGAGATGCGGCGTTTGCGCGACTCGTAGACCCGGATGGCCGTCTGGAGTACGTCGAAAATGCGTTGTTTGCTCAGAACCGAGGTGAAGATGATCGGAATGTCGTTGAACGGTGCGAGTTTCTTCTTCAGGAACTCCGTCCACTCCTTCATCGTATTGTTGTCCTTTTCGACCAGATCCCATTTGTTGACCACGATCACGCAACCCTTGCGGTTGCGGACGATCAGGTTGTGGATGTTGAGGTCTTGCGATTCGAGCCCCTGCTGTGCGTCGAGCATCAGGATGCAGACGTCGGAATTTTCGATGGCGCGGATCGAACGCATCACCGAGTAAAATTCGAGGTCTTCCATCGCCTTGCCCTTCTTGCGCATGCCTGCCGTGTCCACAAGGTAGAAGTCCATCCCGAATTTGTTGTAGCGGGTGTGGATCGAGTCGCGTGTGGTGCCGGCGATCGAGGTCACGATATTGCGTTCTTCGCCCAGCAGGGCGTTGGTCATCGACGATTTGCCGACGTTGGGACGGCCCACGATGGTGATGTGCGGCAGGTTCTCCTCCTCTTCGGCCAAGGCCTCGGCGGGCAGCGCCGCGAGGATGGCATCCATCAGGTCGCCCGTGCCGCTGCCGCTCATCGAACTGATGCAGTAGGGATCGCCCAGCCCCAGGGCATAGAACTCGTGCGAAGAGTATATCTGGTCGTTGTTGTCGACCTTGTTGCAGACGAGGATCACCTTTTTCGATGTGCGGCGCAGGAGGTCGGCCATCAGCATGTCGAGGTCGGTGATGCCGGTCTTGACTTCGACCAGGAAGAGGATCACGTCAGCTTCGTCGATCGCCAGCAATACCTGGCGGCGGATTTCGTCCTCGAAGATATCTTCCGAATTGACAGTGTAGCCGCCCGTGTCTATCACGGAAAATTCTCGGCCGTTCCAGTCGGTCTTACCGTAATGGCGGTCGCGGGTGGTTCCGGCCGTGGCATCGACGATGGCCTTTCGCTGGCCGACCAGACGGTTGAAGAGGGTGCTTTTGCCGACATTCGGACGGCCCACGATTGCTACGAGACTCATACTCTATTTCTTTTTCTTGCAAAGATAATACAACGAGGACGCAAAACCAAACCTGTCCGGGTTTTTCCGGGGCGTCCGTCGCCCGTAAAGGTAGTATAAAATCCGGAAACGGGAAACTCCCGCCCGGTAGCCCGGGCGCACGTTACAGGTAGCGGTTGTCCGTGTCGCCCGCCTGTACGGGATAGATCAGCACGAAACTGTGCCCGGCGAAGAACTGCTCCATATACCCCGGCACCTTGCTCATGGCGGGGTGGTAGGAGAGCCGGTCGCGGCGGCTCATCACCACCCACAGGCAATCGTCGCGTTTGGTTTCATAGGTCAGCGCCGTCAGGTCGTCCCAGCAGTCGGAAACCACGTATTCGGCTTTCGACGAGCGTTTTCCGCGCGAAGGCCGCAGGTATTGCATCGTGCTGGCCGGGGCGTAGAAGACGATCCTGGCACTCGAATTCTCGGCCAGGTTGCGTAATTTCTGCATCCAGAGCTGGAACCCGGCCTCTTTCTCGGCTTTCTCGGGTACGATGACCAGGTGCCGCTTGACGGTGGTGAGCGGTTGTTCGGGATGGTAGAAGAACGTGGTGACGTTGCTGTAGCCCAGCAGGTCGGCGGCCATCCTGCCGATGCCCGACCCGCCGGGCGTACGGTCGTGGTGCATACCCATCACGATGTCGGAGATATTGCGCTCCTTGACCACGCTGACGATGGCGTTGGCGATGTTCACGTCGTAGCGGAGCAGTTGTTGCATGTAGTTGTCGGCCGATGCCGCCGCCTGCGCCGCCATGTCGAGCAGTTTGCGCCCCTGTTTTTCGAGGTTGGGGTCTTCGACCTTGTTGTCGATGGCGTTCAGCGCATACAGCCCGTTCCGCTCCTTGGCCTTTTTGAGCGTCATGCTCAGGCAGACCAGTTCGTAGGCGGTCTGCTCGTTGGCGAGCGGGATCAGGATATGGTCTTCCTCCTGCGGCTCCTTGTCGTCGTCCTGCGCATTGCGCATTGCGATGTTGTGTGCGCCCCGTTGCGTGGCGAAGGTCGAGACGGTGCAGGTGGCGAGGATCATCAGGATCGTGCCGTTCAGGACGCTTTCGCTCAGCAGGCGGATTGGTTCGCCGTCCGCCGTATGCCCGAGTATGACGTTGTAGCCGACCATGACGGCCGCGAGCGTCGCCGCCACATGGGCGCTGCTCAGCCCGAAGATCACCGTACGCTGGTCGTTCGAGAGCCGGAAGGTCTTTTGCGTGAAATAGGCCGCGAGGAATTTCGCGAGCGTAATCAGGGCGATCATCACCAGCGCCACTTCGATGCTTTCCCAGTCGCGGAAGAACGCCCGGTAGTCGATGAGCATGCCCACGCCGATCAGGAAGAAGGGGATGAAGATGGCGTTTCCCACGAATTCGATCCGGTTCATCAGGGGCGAGGTGCGGGGGATCTGGCGGTTGAGGGCCAACCCCGAGAGGAATGCACCGATGATCGGCTCCAGCCCGGCCATGTGCGCGAGATAGGCTCCCAGGAATACCATCGCCAGCACGAAGATATACTGCGATACGCTGTCGCTGCAATGTTTGAAAAACCAGTGCGCCAGCAGCGGGAACAGGAACAGGATGATGCCGATCGAGAGCAGTACCGAGGCGCTGAGCCTCCACCAGAATGTTTCGTCGACATTGCCCGTGGCCATCCCGACGATGACCGTGAGCAGCAGCAGGGCGAGCGTGTCGGTGATGACCGTGCCGCCGACTGCGATCGTGACGGCCTTGTCGCGCGAGATGCCGAGTTTGCTGACGATGGGGTAGGCGATAAGGGTTTGCGAGGCGAAGAGCCCGGCCAGCAGGATCGAGGAGTAAATCGGGAAGCCCAGGATGTAATACCCGGCCAGGATGCCGAGTCCGAGCGGCACGCAGAAGGTGTAGAGCCCGAAGATGAGGCTGCGCCAGCTGTTTTTCTTGAAATCGGACATGTCCATGTCCAGCCCCGACAGGAACATGATGTACAGGAGGCCGGCCGTTCCCGAGAGGATGATGCTGCTATCGCGCAGAACCAGGTTCAGGCCGTGGGGGCCGATCACCGCACCTGCGATGATGAGCCCCAGCAAATAGGGGATTTTGAGTTTGTTCAGTAACAACGGTGCCGCCAGAATGATGACCAGGATCAGCAGGAATTTCAGGATCGGGTCTTCGAGCGGCAACGTTATGGAGTCTATATGTGCGAATAGGAACATACGGTCGGATTGATGTATTTATACAAAAATATGAAAATCCGCGGTAAAATCCAAACGACGGTGCGTTTTGCCCTGCCGCCGATTAGTCTGCCTATGCTGCGGCCGGTTTTTTTGTGTCCAGGACAACTCACTGTCGATGGGATTGCGACACTGGTAACGAACTGTGGGATAACCGATTTTTGCTCGGAGTCAGCAGAAGGATGAGGGGCATTAGTTCAAAGAGTCTTTTTTAACGACTGATTTGTCGTAGATTTTACTGTCGTGTTCCAAGAGCCTTTAAAAAATAAAGATCGGCGAAAGCAAAAGTCTTTCGCCGATCTTTATTTTTATCAATATCGACTATGGCCAAAAAATTGATTTTGCCAAAGCTATGGCACCTACGACTCCAGCGGGAATTGGGCCACATACGATTCCTATGCCATAGAGACTTGCATCGATTAAATTACTTTGTTGTTTATGATTCATCTGTTTTGCAATGTCGCTCCAAATCATACGGTCACCGGGCGACATTCTGGTTGTTGCCTGGGGTTGATAATATTCAATTAAAATCTCAATCCATGAATTTCGTATTTTTGCAAGAGTTTCAAGTTGAAGTTTTAACTCTTTCTGTTCATTTTGGTGTAGCGTTAAAAAATATGGGCTAACGTAAAACTCCTCTATTTTTTCAGTTAGTAAATTTACATTCGCATCAAACATTATAGATTTGATCTGCATGATAAAGTCTTCAGGAATGACTATTGCCGATGAGTTATCATTACGCGTTTCGGAAGAATAGCTTTTCCGATTTATAAGGGCGAGTTCTTTGGGTGATAATTGGCTAAAATATACATCTGAAAAATTCTTAAAGTGTTCATTTAAATCAATATCAGATTCGGATACTGAAATTTTTTTACATTCCTTAAAAATTGTTCCGACCAAATTTTTGTATAAAGAAGCATATTCACTAGATAGGACATCAACATCTTCTTCATAAATTTGTTGTAAACTTGACGTCGTTTCTACTTCAGAAGAACAGGAGGAAAATGCGGCTACTAAAATAATAGACAAACCGGTGTAAAACAGCAACTGTTTCATTTTTTTCCATTTTTTAAAAGTGAGTAAATGATTAGCAGGACAAATGAGATGATGTAAAGTGATTTGAAGTAAATTTTATTTTCTTCGGTGTCGAATTTAGGCACAGATGTCAAAACGAAATATGAGATAAATAGGGCAATAGAGATGTATAATACCACTTTGTGCGTATATTTATTGAGCCTCATGCGATAAATAATGTTGGTTTATAAAAATAATGTATGGTATAAATATAGTAAATATTTTTCTTTCGGGCAAGAGAAAAAATATTTTTTTTTGTTCATTGCGGGATCGTCGTGTCTGATGGCCTTCAAATTGATAATTAGCCATCTGCATGCTTCGGCGAGGCTCGGGAATATTTGCGCCGGCAATCGCTGCCCCCTCCCGCGATGCCGTGTGTCTTGCACATTTTTTGTCCGGCGGAATGTGGCTGTCTGATCGCAATGATGCCGAATTGTGAAATAATGGGGGCCAAGAGCAGGAAATTTGTCAAAAAAAACGTAACTTTGAAAAATCGTATGGATAAAAAATCGTCGCCGATGCGTGTCGACAAAGTAGATAAACGTGTTCTCGGGCCCGTGCTTATGGGCTTCTTTATCATGGGGTTCTGCGATATCGTGGCTCCGATCTCGGGGCGTATCGCCACCGAATTTCCCGCATCGCAGCAGGCGGCCGTGAGTTTCCTGCCTACGATGGTGTTCCTTTGGTTCCTCGTCCTGTCGACCCCCTTGGCGGCACTGATGAACCGCATCGGCCGCAAGGCCATGTCGATGATCGGCTATGCCTTCACGATCGCCGGCTTGCTGGTGCCCTTCCTCGCAGGCGAGGGCTGCGCACTGGGCTGGTACTTCGCCGGCTTCGGGCTGCTCGGCATCGGCAATACGGCGCTCCAGGTGGCGGTCAACCCCCTGCTGGCGACCATCGTGCCGGGCGAGCGGATGACGAGCTACCTGACCGTGGGACAGATTTTCCGCAACACCTCGCTGCTGTTGCTGGCGCCCATCGTCACGGCGCTCGTGGCGCTCACGGGTTCGTGGCGTCTGCTGCTGCCGATCTATGCCGGGCTCACCGTGCTGGGCGGCATCTGGCTGCAATTTACCACCGTGGCCGAACCCGAACGCAGCGGGCATGCGGCGGGGATGTCCGATTGTTTCCGGCTGCTGAGGAACAGGGCCGTCCTGTTGTGTACGCTGGGTGTGGCGTGTTTCATCGCCGGGGACGTCGGGATCGGGTTCCTCTCGGTACGGCTGATCGACAACCCCGATTCGATCCTCACCACTACGGGTTTCTATGCCTGCCGCATCGTCGGTACGCTGGTCGGAGCCTGGGTGCTGGTGCGCCTTTCGGACGTGAAATACCTGAGCTGGAATATGGCCGGGGCGCTGGTGCTCTGCGTAGTGCTGCTTTTCGTACGCAACGAGGCTGCGATTTATGCGGCCGTCGGGCTGATGGGCTTCGCCATGGCCTGCGTCTTCGCCACCTTCTATGCCGTGGCGACCAAAGCCGTACCCGAACAGGCCAACGGGGTCGCGGGGCTGATGATTATGGCGATTGCCGCCGGGGCCGTCTCGGGGCCCGTATGCGGGGCGATCATCCGCTGGACGGGGAACCCCCACCTGGGGATGCTGTTCGTCGCCCTCTGCGTGGGTTATATGCTCTGGGCAAGTATCAAGTTGAAAATCAAATAAACAGTTGTTCAATGATTCGTAAAATTGTAATAACCCTGCTGTTGGGGGCCTGCGTATGGCCGGCCTTAGCGCAGCGCCCCCGCACGCGGGTCGAGTGGGGGGTGATCGGCGGTATCAACGTCCCCGATTATACGACCAACATGTCGAAGACCGATGTCAAGAATAAACTGGGCTGGCAGGCCGGTATCGTCACGGCGGGAAATACGGGAGCCCTCGCCACCCCACCGTATAGAGCATATACCACGGCGGTAAATCTGGGCGCCTTCGCCATCGAGCCGCAGATCCTGTATGTGCGCCAGGGGCTCCGCATCAAACCCGAAGGGGCGAAGGAGATCAACCTCAAGTCGAACTCGATCGACGTCCCGGTGCTCGTGTCGCTGCGCCTGCTCAGGCCGTTCCGGTTCTATGCGGGCCCGGTGTTCACCGTGATGAACGACTGCAAACAGAAGTCGGGCGGCGACCTGCTGGATTTCGGCCGCGTACGTCCCACGATGTCCTATACGGTGGGTGCGGGCGTCAAATTGCTGGGTCACATGCTCATCGACCTCCGCTACAACGGCCAGTTCAAAGGCAAGGAGGACGTGGTGCTGCCCGACGGCAGCCGCCTCGACAAGCTCCGTTCGTATAACGTCGCCCTGAGCGTCGGTTACCTGTTTTAGCCTATGACCGAAGCTGTCGGAAAAGAGATCGCCATCGAGGGTGTCGACCCCCGGGAGCTCTACGGCCCCCGGAATGTCTACCTCGACCAGATCAAGGCGCTCCATCCCCAACTCAGGATCGTAGCGCGCGGTTCGTCGCTCAAAGTGCTGGGCTCGGAGGCCGAAACCCAACGGTTCGGCCGGCATATGGAGGGGTTGGTGGCCTATTACCTCAAATACGGGCATATCTCGTCCGAAGTCATCGGCCAGGCTTTCGCCGGTGATATCGCCGGACAGGAAGCCCCGGCTGACAAGGACGTCATCGTTTACGGCAACAACGGCAATATCATCCGTGCCCGCACGGTCAACCAGCAGAAGCTGGTGTCGCTCTACGGGCGCAACGACCTGCTGTTCGCCGTGGGCCCCGCCGGGTCGGGCAAGACCTATACGGCCATCGCGCTGGCCGTGCGCGCGTTGAAGGAGAAGGAGGTGCGGCGTATCATCCTCACGCGCCCGGCGGTCGAGGCGGGCGAGAAGCTCGGGTTCCTGCCGGGCGACTTGAAGGAGAAGCTCGACCCCTACCTGCAACCCCTCTACGATGCGCTGAACGACATGATCCCGCCGGCCAAGCTGGCGAAATACCTCGAAGAGGGGACGGTACAGATCGCGCCGCTGGCCTACATGCGCGGCCGTACGCTCGACAATGCGTTCGTCATCCTCGACGAGGCGCAGAATACGACCCTGTCGCAGATCAAGATGTTCCTCACGCGCATGGGGCGCAACGCCAGGTTCATCGTCACGGGCGACGTGACGCAGATCGACCTGCCGAAGAAAAGCGACAGCGGGCTGACCCGCTCGATGGAGATCCTGCGCGGTGTCGAGGGGATCGGCATCGTGGAGTTCGACAAACGCGACATCGTGCGCCACCAACTGGTCAAATACATCGTCGACGCATTCGACAAATATGCCGGGGATACCCGGAAAGAACCTGAACAATCAAACTCAAAAACCGAATAATTATGGACAAGAACCTGTCTGCGCTCAAGCCGGCGCTCGTCTGGAAACATTTTGCTCAGATCGTCCGCATCCCGCGCCCCTCGTCGCACGAGGAGAAGATCCGCAAGTACGTCATGGATTTCGCCAAGTCCCGGGGACTGGAATGCAAGGAGGACGCTGCGCACAACGTCTATGTCCGCAAGCCCGCCTCGAAAGGGATGGAAGACCGCAAGGGCGTCATCCTGCAGGCGCACCTCGACATGGTGCCCCAGAAGAACAACGATAAGAAGTTCGACTTCACCAAAGACCCCATCGACGCCTACATCGACGGCGAATGGGTCACGGCCGACGGCACGACGCTCGGGGCCGACAACGGCATCGGCGCCGCGGCGATCCTTGCCGTGCTGGAGGACGATACACTGGTGCACGGCCCCCTCGAAGCCTTGTTTACCGCAACCGAGGAGACCGGCATGGACGGTGCCTTCGGGTTGAAAAAGGGCCTGCTCCGCGGCGATATCCTGCTGAACCTCGATTCGGAGACCGAAGGCGAGCTGTATGTGGGCTGCGCCGGCGGGCTCGATGCCAACGTCACCTTCAAATATGCGGCGGAGAAGACGCCCGTGCGGAATTATACCGCTGCGAAGATCACGGTCAAGGGGCTCAAGGGCGGCCACTCGGGCATCCAGATCGGATGCCAGCGTGCCAATGCCAATAAGGTGCTGTTCCGCTTCCTGAACGCCGCTTCGGCGTCGTGCGACGTGTTGCTGTGCTCGGTGGACGGCGGCGGCCTGCGTAACGCCATCCCCCGCGAGGCCGAGGCTGTGGTGATGGTCAAAACGAAAGAGTACGAGGCATTCGCCAAGGAGCTGAAGGCGTATGAGAAGGTCGTCAAGGCCGAATACGCGGGCATCGAGGATGCCGTGTCGGTCAAGATCAGGGAGTGCGAAGCCCCTGCGGAGATGGTTGCCCGCGAGGTGGCTGAGAAACTTACGAAGGCAGTGGTCGGCTGCCCCGACGGTGTGCAGAAGATGTCGATGGCCATGCCGGGGCTGGTGCAGACTTCGAGCAACCTCGCACGCGTGGTGTCCGACGGAAAGACGGTCAAATTGCAATGCCTGCTGCGCAGTTCGGTCAACACCGAAAAGGCCGCGCTGGGCGAGGCCATTGCCGCCGTGTTCTCACTGGCCGGCGCCAAGGTGCAGCTTTCGGGCAGCTACGACGGATGGAACCCCGACATGGACTCGCCGATCCTGAAGGCCATGACCGCTTCGTACAAAGCCCTTTACGGCAAGCAACCCGCCGTGACGGCGATTCACGCCGGGCTGGAGTGCGGCATCATCGGCAGCAAATACCCCAAGATGGACATGATCTCGTTCGGCCCCACGATCTGCTACCCGCACTCGCCCGACGAGAAGGTGGAGATCGCATCGGTCGGCAAGTTCTACGAGTTCATGGTCGACACGCTGCGCAACATCCCCAAAAAGTAGCGTGTTTTGGAAGCCGGAAAGGTCAAATGGTTCGTCATCGTCAATCCCGTGGCCGGAGGCGGCCGCGGGCTTGACCATTTCCCGCAGATATCGCGCTACCTGCGCGATGCGCAGATACTCTGCGAACCGGTCTTCACGGAACATAAGTTCCACGCCACGGAACTTACCGTGACGGCCGTCAACGAGGGGTATCGGCATATCATCGTCGTCGGGGGCGACGGCACCCTGCACGAGGTGGTCAACGGGCTGTTCATCCAGCAGAAGGTCTGCCCCGACGAGGTGCTGCTTGCGGTGGTCGCCGTCGGTACGGGCAACGACTGGGTGCGCACGTTCGGTATTTCGAACCGCTACCAGGACGCCGTGAAGGCGATCAGCGAAGGGTATTCGTTCCTGCAGGATGTGGGCGTGGTCTCCTACGAGGAGTCGCACTACCGCCAGAGCCGTTACATGGCCAATGTCGCGGGTGCGGGCTTCGACGCCCATGTGGTGCGCAAGTTCTCGCACCTCAAGAAGAAGGGGCGCAAGAACCGCTGGATCTACACATGGTGTCTGGTCAGGCAATTCTTTCGTTATAAATCCACCGGAATGAAGGTGTGGGTCGATGACCGGCTGGTCTACAACAACCTGCTGCTAAGCATCGCCATCGGTATTTGCAAGTACAACGGCGGCGGTATGCAGCAGCTTCCCGAGGCTGTGGCCGACGATGGCATGCTCGACGTGTCGCTCATCCGGCCGGTGCATTTCTGGCACCTGCTGTTCCGGTTCCACTACCTGTTCAACGGCGGTATCTACCGTATCCGGCATATCCTCCAGGAGCGCGGTAGCCGTATCCGCATCGAGTCGTCGCCCGAAATATCGGTCGAGGTGGACGGGGAGCTGCTGGGCGAAACGCCGCTCGAATTCTCGATCCTCCACAAGGCGATCCGGATCGTGGTGTCCAAGGAATTTTACGACAAACGCCCCGAGACGTCGTGTTCGTGCACGGTGCCGGAGGTGTAGCGCTTGTTACGCCGCCGGAGTGGCGGGGTAAAGATAACCGGGCGGGATTTTTTCAAAAAATCCCGCCCGGCTGCGTTTGGTCGTGCGATGCGTCAGTTGACGCTCTCGATCACGTCGACTTCGGTAATCACCCATTCGAAAAGGTCGTTGGCGCACTGCCCCTGCAACTGGCGCAGCTGCGACATGTCGGTCGTATCGGCCAGGATGGCGTTGAAGAATTGCGACATCGTGTCGTAGGTGTCGTTCACCTTCCCGGCGAAGCAGTTGTAAAAAGCCTTCTGCTGGTCGTGGTCGAGGCCCGCGGGAAGCACGCCCTGCGCTACGAGGTAGTTGTAGGGGAAGATATGCCGCATGTTGCGTGCGTCGGCGTTCAGTTCGTCCACGATGGTCGTGACGACCACCATGTCAACCGTGTCGGTTACGCCCGGCATCTCCACGAAGGTTGCGTAGACGGGATAGGTGCCTTCCAGCTCCCCGGCCACCTGGTCGGTGAAGAGTACGAACTCGGCGTCGGTCAGGTCGTCGAGGTAAACCATCTGGCGGTAGCTGCGCAGCGCTTCGCGCATGGCCTTGCGTTGTTCGTGGTTCCACTCCCGCTTTTGCGAGCAGCCTACGAAGCCTGCCGCGAACATCGAGAGCAGGGATACACAGAGGAGAATTTTTTTCATCGTTTCCTTGATTTTGGTTTTACTTATGGCAGGAACGCAATCCGTGTGCCAAAAATTTCATATCTTTACCCGAAAATCAGTTTGCTATGGATGTCCTGGCTTTTCGCGACTACTGCCTGTCGCTGCCCCTGACCGAGGAATGTACGCCCTTCGACGAAACTACGCTGGTCTACAAGGTCGGCGGGAAGATGTATGCCTATGCCGATATGGAGAATTTCGGGCGGGTCGCCGTGAAGTGCGATCCCGACGAGGCGGTTTCCCTGCGCGAGGAGTATCCCGACGTCACGCCTGCGTGGCATTCGAGCAAAAAGCACTGGAACGACATCCGCACGACGGGCGACCTGCCCGATGCCTTTATCCGGACGCAGATCCGCAATTCCTACCTGCTCGTGCTGCGGCAGAACGTTACGCCCAAGTCCCTGCGCGAGGAGATACTGGCCTATGTCGGGGAACACGGCCTGCCCGAATAGCCGCTGTGCCGGATCCTGCCCGGCCCTGAGATTGTCCGATCAAATACTCGATAAACTATGAATATCCGATTTCTTTTCGTAGCGCTGGTTTGTGCGCTGGCTTTGGGTTCGTGCGGCGGAAATGCCCGAACCGAACTTTTCAATGGCAAAGACCTTGCGGGTTGGGTATGCGTTGTCGACAGCCTGGGCGAAGTGCCTGCCGGGGAGGTATTCACCGTCCGGGACGGCAATATCCGTATCGCGGGGCAGCCATTCGGCTACATGCGTACTGTGCGGCAGTACGGCGATTACAGGCTCCACGCCGAGTGGCGCTGGATCGGCGAAGCAACGAACAGCGGCATTTTCCAGCGCGTGCAGGAGGGCGACAAGGTCTGGCCTCAAGGGATCGAATGCCAGCTCATGGCCGGGCGTGCGGGCGACCTGGTGTTGCTCGGGGGTGCAAGGGCCGACGGGATCGAACCCGTCGGCAAATTCCCTATAAAGGCGCGTATCGGCGATGCCGGTTGCGAGAAGCCTGCAGGCGAGTGGAACGAGGCCGAGATCGTTTGCCAGGGCGACCGGATGGCCGTCTATATCAACGGCGTGTTGCAGAACGAATGTTCGGGTACGAACCGTACGGGCTACATTGCGCTCCAGAGCGAAGGCGGCACCCTGGAGTTCCGTAATGTCTACCTCACCGATGTGAAATAGGGCACCCGGCACAGCGGCCCGGATACTCGGAAAGCGAAGGCCGTCCCCGCAGCAGGGGACGGCCTTCCGTCGTTTTGAGGCCGGATTGCTATGTGCGCATTTTTGCCTTCCAGCGAAGGTAGCCCGCGACTGCCAGCGCCGAGTAGAGGGCGTACAGGCCTGCCGTCAGCGGGATGCCCTTGTAGAGGTACAGCCCCACCGTTACCAGGTCTACGGCCAGCCATACGAGCCATTGCTCGACGTACTTGCGCGAGAGCATCCACATCGCCACGATGCTTCCGGCCGTGGTCATCGCGTCCCAGAACGGCACGGTGCTGTTGGTGAATCCCACGAGCAGGAAGTAGATGCCCGTATGCGCTGCGGCGTAGACGGCGATCAGCCCCGCAGCCTGGCGCAGGGGCGTATGCCCGATCCGGTCGGCCGCTGCTTTCCTGCGCGGTGCGTTATGCCATACGATCCACCCGTAAAGGCCGGCCAGTACGTAGTAGGCCTGCATCGAGCAGTCGGCATAGAGCCCGGCCTTGTAGTAGAGTGCACCGTGCACCAGCGGCATGATGAGCCCGACGATCCACAGGCGGATGTCGGCCCGGTATTCCAGCCACAGGTAGAGCAGCCCCAGCACGACCCCGGCGATTTGCAGTACGAGTTTCCAGTCCATCTGTTCTCAGAATTTCACCGTCACGTTGGCCAGCACGTTCAGCGGGGCCTGCGGGAAGTAGAGGGCGACGTCCGTACGCTTGCCGTCGTCCATGTAGGAATAGCCGTACCCGTTGCCGCAGTACTCCGAATCGAAGAGGTTGTAGACCATGAGCCCGAAGCGGACGCTGCGGGCGGCTTTCGTGCGGAGCGTATAGCCCAGGTTGAGGTTGGTCGTGCAATAGCTGTCAAGCGACAGGGCGTCGATTTCGTTGTTCGTGAAATACTGCTTGCCAATATACTGCGTGTGGAATACGGCCTCGAAGCCCTTGTAGTGGAAGTCGAAGAGCACCCCGGCGATTACGTCGGGCGAGTAGGAGATGGTCATGTCGCCCAGGTTCTGTCCGAAGGTGGGGCTGTCCTTGAGGGCGTCGACGTAATCCTCGATCCTGTTCTGGCTGAACGTTGCGTGCCCGCTGAGCGTGAACCAGCCCGTGGCTTTCCATTGCGCCGAAAGTTCGATGCCCCGGCGGTAGCTGTCCTCCACGTTCGTGTTCAGGGCATCGTCGCCGTCGTTGACCATGCCCGTGGCGACCAGCTGATCCTTGTATTTCATGTAGTAGAGGTTCACGCCTGCGCTGAATTTCGGCGTGTCGTACCGGTAGCCAAGTTCATAGTCGTAGAGTTTCTCGGACGAAGGATAGGAGTTGTCGCCGGAGAACATATAACGGTCGGTGAAGTCGCTGCGCGTAGGCTCCTTCTGTGCGACGGCGAACGATGCGTAGAAGTTGTGGCGGTCGGCGAGCGTGTAATGGATGCCCGCGCGCGGGTTGAAGAAATGGTATTTCTTATCTACGTCGATAGGCTGCATCGCGGAGGTGTCCCAGTTGTAGTTGTCGTTGACGCCCCATGCCTGGTAATGCACATAGCGGTATTGCATGTCGGCGAACAGGCGCAACCCCCGGGCGACTGTCCAGTTGGCGCGCACGAAGACGTTGGCGTCTTGTTTGTCGACATCGTTGTCGTACCAGCGCCCCCGGATGTCGCTTTTCTTCAGGCCGTCCACCCAGTCCAGCGTGCCCCAGTGGGGACAGGAGTAATAGCTCCACGAACCGCCGAACGTGAGGTCGAGGTTGCGTACCGAATAGGCTGCCGAGGCGTTGATGCCTCCCAGGTGGTTGCGCATGATCTTTTCGCGGATCAGGTCGGCCTGTTCGATGTCGCTCTGCAGGTTGGTGTAGCCCGCAAGCCATGCGTCGTCCTTGTACTGCTTGTAATAACCGTACCCGTACGTGTAGAACGCCGTGGCGTTCATCACCCAGCGGTCATCGATGCGGTGATTGAGTATCAGTTGGTTGTTGATTTGCAGGTAGTTGTCCGTCTGGTCGTCGTAGTAGTCGACGTGCGTGCCATCGGCCAGTACGAAGGGGCCGTCCGAGGTGACGTACTGCCCGCTGTCGTGGTACCGGCGTCCGTAGCGCTTCATGTCCTCCTTCGTGACGCCGTTATAGGTGAGGTAGGTCTTGGCCTTGCCGCCAAACGATACCAGTTTCAGCATCGTATTGCCGTTGTAATAGGCACCCTGGAACATGTAGGATTTAAGATCTGTGGCTCCGCGGTCGATGTAGCCGTCCGAACCGATATGGGTCAGGCGTGCATCCACGGCCCAGTGGCCGCCCATGAGGCCCGACGAAACCTGCACGGCCTGTTTGTTGGTGTTGTACGATCCGTAGGAGAGCGATGCCGAGCCGTTGAAATCGGTCGGGAGTGCCTCGGTGGTCATGTTCACCGCGCCGCCGAAGGCACCCGTGCCGTTGGTCGAGATGCCTGCGCCGCGCTGCACCTGCACCGTCCCTACCGACGAGATCAGGTCGGGCGTGTCGTACCAGTACATCGAGTGCGAGTCGGGGTTGTTCATCGAAACGCCGTTGATCGTCACGTTCAGGCGCGTGGCGTCCGTGCCGCGCAGCCGTACCGAGGTGGCGCCGATGCCGATGCCGGTTTCGTTGGTGGCGACCATCGAGGGGGTCAGCGCCAGTACCGACGGGATGTCGGATCCGAAGCTGTTGCGGGCGATCTCGTCGCGCGCGATGTCCGTGTAGGCCACGGGCGTGGCCGCGTCGGCGCGTGTGGCGGTGACTTCGATCTCCTGCAACCGGTACATGCGCAGCGAGTCTTCCTGCCCGGCCTCCACGGCCTGGGCATGTGCGGCGGTGCCTATGACGGCGGCCGCAATGGGTAGTAAAAACCTTTTCATGTTTAAACTTTTTAAAGTTAAAGAACTGAAAAGGGGTATGTAATGTTGATTATGCATCCCGGTCTCGGCATTACCCGTGTCCGGTTCAATGGGTATAATCTCAGCCCGCGCACTGCGAGCACCCCTTAGAAATTCGACGGCAAAGGTAGTGATTGTCCGGGGCAATACCAAATTTATTTGTCCCGGCCCGTGCAGGCCCGAATAATTAAATGCCGAAAAGGGGGATATAAGCCGAAAAATGCCTACTTTTGCACTTTCAAATTTTTTTAACGGTCTATGAAACATATCGCATCGTTCCGTCCCCGGTTCTTCGAAGTGTTCCGGGGCTATTCGCGTCAGACGTTTTCGGCTGACCTGATGGCCGGCCTGGTCGTTGGCATCGTGGCCCTGCCGCTGGCTATCGCCTTCGGTATCGCTTCGGGCGTATCGCCCGAAAAGGGAATCATCACGGCCGTGGTCGCGGGGTTCGTCGTCTCGCTGCTGGGCGGAAGCCGGGTACAGATCGGCGGCCCTACGGGTGCCTTCATCGTCATCGTCTACGGCGTCGTCCAGCAATACGGCGAAACGGGGCTGCTGGTTGCGACGTTCATGGCCGGCGTGCTGCTGGTCGCGATGGGGCTGTTCAAACTCGGCGCCGTCATCCGGTTCATTCCCTATCCCGTCGTAGTGGGGTTCACAGCCGGCATCGCCCTGACGATTTTCACGACGCAGATCGCAGACCTGTTCGGGATGAATTTCGGCGGGGAACCCGTGCCGGGGGATTTCATCGGCAAGTGGATGCTCTATTTCCGCCATTTCGGTTCGGTCAACTGGGCGAACCTGGCCGTGGGGTTGGGCAGCATCCTGCTGATTGTCCTTACACCCAGGTTCTCGCGCCGTATCCCGGGGTCGCTGGTGGCCATCGTCGTGCTGACGGCCGGGGTTTGGGCGCTTCGGACGTATGCGGGCATGGAGGGCGTCGATACCATCGGCGACCGCTTTACGATCCGTGCCGAATTGCCTGCCGCGGCCATGCCCGCGATGGATTGGGAGGTGATGCGCAGCCTGTTCCCCGTGGCTTTGACCATTGCGCTGCTGGGGGCTATCGAATCCCTGCTTTCGGCGACGGTCGCCGATGGTGTGACCGGGATACGGGGCGCCGGTGGGGTGGCCGGCCGACCGCCACGATTCGAATACCGAGCTTATGGCGCAGGGTGCCGCCAACCTGCTCACTCCGCTGTTCGGCGGCATTCCGGCCACGGGTGCCATCGCCCGGACGATGACCAATATCAACAACGGCGGCCGGACGCCCGTGGCGGGCATTATCCATGCCGGGGTGCTGCTGCTGATCCTGTTGCTGATGATGCCGCTGGCGCAGTATATCCCGATGGCCTGTCTTGCGGGCGTGCTTGTGGTCGTTTCCTATAACATGAGCGGCTGGCGGACTTTCCGGGCTTTGCTGCGCACGCCCCTTTCCGACAGGGCCGTTCTGCTGGTTACTTTCTTCCTGACGGTCGTCTTCGACCTGACGGTGGCCATCGAGGTGGGGCTGCTCATCGCCTGCGTGCTGTTCCTGCGGCGTGTGATGGAGACGACCGAAATATCGGTGATCCGCAATGAAATCGACCCCTCGGCGGGTTCCGACGCCCGGCTGCACGAAGAGCCGCTGGCCATACCCTCCGGGATCGAGGTGTATGAGATCGACGGCCCCTATTTCTTCGGCATCGCTACTCGCTTCGAGGAGTTGATGATGCAGATGGGCGACCGTCCCCGGGTGCGGATCATTCGTATGCGTCGCGTGCCGTTTATCGACTCCACGGGGCTCCATAACTTGGAAACCCTGTGCCGGATGTCGCAGCGGGCGGGGAGTACCCTCGTGCTGTCGGGCGTGAACCCGGGCGTGCGCGCTACGCTGGAGAATGCCGGGATCTGCAACCTGCTCGGCGAGGAGAACATTTGCCCCGACATCCATGCGGCGCTCGAGCGCGCCCGGGTGTTGGCCGCCCAGTCCGGGACGGGGAAGTAGGGCGGAAAAAGGTAGGACGGAAAAGAAGTAAGAAACCCTGCAGGCCGCATATACGGAGCGGAATCTCCCGTGTCCGTCCGCTCGTTCACGCCGGGTTCTTGTACGAAAAATCCCTGCTACATGTAGCAGGGATTTTCGTTTTGCCGGGGCAGCCTAAAAGGTGCCAAACCGGAAGACGATCTTCTGGCAATAGAGTTCGCCGGGTTTGAGCAGCGGCGACGGGAAATCGGGATGGTTCACGGCGTCGGGGTAGTTCTGGCATTCGATCGCCACGCCGTCGTAGTCGTCGTAACGTCCGCCGGTCTTGGTTTCGGGGCATCCGCCTGCGAGCCAGTTGCCGGTGTAGACCATTACGCTGGGCTGCGACGAAAGTATCTTTACGCAGCGCCCCGAGCCTTTTTCGCGCAGTTCGCCGACCTCGCCCAGGATGTTGGGCTGCCACCCGTCGATGACAAAAGGATGGTCGTACCCCTTGAAATCGCGGATATGGTTGAACTCCGAGCCGATGCCGGGGCGGAAGGGCCTGAATTGGCGGAAGTCCTGCGGAGTGCCCGCTGCGTCGAGCAATTTCCCGGTCGGAATTTGCTTGTCGTTCATTTCGAGCACCTTCGAGCTGTTCAGGCGCAGTTCGTGGTCGAGGATCGAACCGCTTCCGTCGCCCGCGAGATTGAAATAGACGTGGTTCGTGAGGTTCACGACCGTCGTCTTGTCCGTCTTGGCGAGGTAGGTGATCTCCAGGGCATTGTCGTCGTCGAAATCGAATACGGCTTCGACGTTCAGCTCGCCGGGGTAATTTTGGTCGCCGTCTTCTGACAGGAGCGACATGACGACGCGGTTGGTCTCGACACGGCTTTCCCAAAGACGGTTGGCGAAATTTTTCGTGCCGCCGTGCAGGTGGTTGGGGCCGTTGTTGACCTCCAGCGAGTATTCTTTGCCTTCGATGGTCATGCGTCCCGATGCGATGCGGTTGGCGCAGCGGCCGACGCTCTTGCCCGAGGCGGCCCCGTCGAAGAAGTAGCCTTCGGGGTGTTTGTAACCGAGCACCACGTCGGCCATGCAGCCTTCGCGGTCGGGCATCGTCACGGAGACGATCGCCGCCCCGAAATTCGAGAGCTTCACTTCGGCGCCCTTGTCGTTGCGCATCGTGTAGAGGATGATCGCCTCTCCTTCGGGCGTCATGCCCCATACGTGTTGTTCGATAGTTACCATATTATTCTGCGGGTTTTAAGGTTGCCAGGATATGGTCGATGCGGCGCAGGGTCTCCTCCTTGCCGATGAACGACGTCACGTCGTACATGCCGGGGCCCTTGCCGGCGCCGACCAGGGCCAGGCGCAGCGTGTTCATCACCTGCCCCATGCCGTAGCCTTTCTGCTCGATCCAGCCGTGTACGATCCGCTCGGTATTTTCCAGCGAGAAATCGTCGATCGCGGCCAGTACGCTGCGCAGTTCGCGCAGGATTTCGGGGTTCTGTCCCTTCCAGTATTTCCTGGTCTGCTTCTCCTCGTATTCGGCCGGGGCCACGAAAAAGAACGACGTCAGATCCCACAGGTCGGTGATGAACGTGGCGCGCTCCTTCATGATGCCGGCGGCGCGGCCAGCGACCTCGTCCGCGACCTCGATGCCGTGCCCGCGCAGGATCGGCTGGTAGAGCGCGGCCAGTTCGGCGTCGCTCTTATGGTGCATGTACTGTGCATTGAACCATTTTGCCTTGTCGGGCTGGAAGCGTGCGCCCGACTTGGAAACGCGTTCCAGCGAGAAATTGTCGATCAGCTCCTGCATCGAGAAAATCTCCTGCTCGGTGCCGGGGTTCCACCCCAGCAGCGCCAGCATGTTGATGAATGCCTCGGGGAAATAGCCGTCCTCGCGGTATCCGTGCGCGGTCTCGCCCGTCGTGGGGGATTTCCAGAAGAGCGGGAATACGGGGAATCCCATCTTGTCGCCGTCGCGTTTCGAGAGCTTGCCGCCGCCCGTGGGTTTGAGCAGCAGGGGCAGGTGGGCGAACGCGGGCTGCGTCGCCGTCCATCCGAATGCCTTGTATAGCAGGTAGTGCAGCGGCAGCGAAGGAAGCCACTCTTCGCCGCGGATGACGTGCGAGACCTCCATCAGGTGGTCGTCGACGATGTTGGCGAGGTGGTAGGTGGGCAGTGCGTCGGACGATTTGTAGAGCACCTTGTCGTCGAGCGTCGAGGTGTTGACCTCCACGTGGCCGCGGATCAGGTCGTCCATTTCGACGACTTCGTTTTCAGGCATCCTGAAACGGATCACCCACTGGTCGCCGCGGTCGATACGCGCCCTGACCTCTTCGGCGGGCAGCGCCAGCGAGGTGGCCAGCTTTTCGCGCACGGTGTAATTGTAGGCGAATGCCTCGCCGCGTCCTTCGGCCTCCCTGCGCAGGGCGTCCAGCTCTTCGGCCGTGTCGAACGCATAGTACGCCCATCCGGCTTCGACCAGCTGCAGGGCGTATTTGAGGTAGATTTCACGCCGTTCGCTCTGGCGGTAGGGGGCGTGGGGGCCGCCCGCGCCTACGCCTTCGTCGATCCGGATGCCGCACCACTCGAGCGATTCGAGGATATACTCTTCGGCGCCCGGTACGAAACGCTGCGAGTCGGTGTCCTCGATGCGGAGGATCATTGTGCCGCCCATCTTGCGGGCGAATAGGTAGTTGTAAAGGGCCGTGCGGACGCCGCCGATATGCAGCGGCCCCGTGGGGCTCGGCGCAAAGCGCACTCTTACGGGTCTTGCCATGTTATTACGTGCTGTTTTTGTGTTTGTCTATTTTAACTGCACCCGATTCCGGCCGGGTTGCGGCCATGTGTCAGACGTTGAACAGGAAGTGCATGATGTCGCCGTCCTGCACGACGTAGTCCTTGCCCTCGATGCCTATTTTACCGGCATCGCGGCACGCCTTCTCCGAACCCAGCGCCACATAGTCGTCGTACTTGATGACCTCGGCGCGGATGAATCCCTTTTCGAAGTCGGTGTGGATGATACCTGCCGTCTGCGGGGCTTTCATGCCGCGCACGTATGTCCAGGCCCGCGACTCGTCGGCGCCCGTGGTGAAGAACGTTTCGAGGTTCAGCAATTTGTAGGCCGATTTTATCAGGCGTGCCACGCCCGATTCCTCAAGGCCGAGGTCTTCGAGGAACATCTGCCTCTCCTCGTAGCTTTCCAGTTCGGCGATGTCGGCCTCCGTCGCTGCTGCGACGACGAGCATTTCGGCTTTCTCGCCGGCGATGGCCGCCTTCACCGCTTCGGTATAGGCATTGCCCGTCACGGCGCTTTTCTCGTCCACGTTGCAGACGTAGAGCACCGGTTTGTCGGTCAGCAGGTTGAGGTCGGCGACCAGCTTGCGGTCTTCCTTCTCCAGTTCCACCGTGCGGGCGCTGTTTCCCTGTTCGAGTGCGGCTTTGTATTGCAGCAGCAGCTCCACGGCACGCCTGGCGTTCTTGTCGCCGCCCGAGGTGGCCTGCTTCTGCGTCTTGGCGAGGCGGTTTTCGATGGTTTCGAGGTCTTTGAGCTGCAACTCCGTGTCGATGATGCCCTTGTCGCGCACGGGGTCGATCGACCCGTCCACATGGGTGATGTTGCCGTTGTCGAAGCAGCGCAATACATGGATGATGGCGTGCGTGTTGCGGATGTTGGCCAGGAATTTGTTGCCGAGCCCTTCGCCTTTCGACGCCCCTTTCACCAGCCCGGCGATGTCCACGATCTCGATCGTGGTCGGGATCACCCGTTTGGGATTGTCGATCTCCGCCAGTTTGACAAGCCGCTGGTCGGGAACCGTGATGACGCCCACATTGGGCTCGATGGTACAGAAAGGAAAGTTAGCCGCCTGCGCCTTCGCATTGGACAGGCAGTTGAAAAGGGTCGATTTACCCACGTTGGGCAAACCTACGATGCCGCATTGTAAAGCCATTCTATTTTAGTTGTCGTTAGATTTCAATAACCCCGCAAAGATACGAAATTCTTTTCATATTGTCATCGCAGGCAGGGTGTTTCGCACGGTTCCGCCTGCGATTTTCCGCTTTGCAGGGCGTCGCCGGACGGATTGCCCGCAATGAAAAGGCAGCGGCCTGCGTAGGCCGCTGCCTTTTCATTGCGGGCAGTCTGGTTTATCGTGCGTAGATGCGGGCCGCATAGCCTCCGCCCGGGGCCATCCGGATCTTCAGCCTGCGATCCTGCGGCAGCTCCGATACGGTCTTCCTGAAGTCGCGGGCTGCCCGGTCGGCGTTGATGCCGTCGGCGAAACTCTCGACGTCGTAGTTGCCGTTGCCGATGAACGACAGATCCAGCTCCAGTTCGCGGGGTGTCCAGTCGGTCATGGCGCCGATGTACCACGTGTCGCCCGAGCGGCGGGCGATGGCGATATATTCGCCCACCGAACCCGTGAGGGCCATCGTTTCATCCCATACGGTCGGGACTGAGGCCATGAAAGCGAAGCACTCGGGTTCCTTCATGTAGTTCGACGGCGAGTCGCAGAGCATCGTGATCGGCGACTCGAAGACCACGTACTCGGCCAGCTGGCGGCAGCGGGTGCCCTGGCTCATGGGTTCGCTGTGCACCGGGCGGTAGTTGCCGCGCGAGGCATTGCGCATGGCTCCCTGCGTATAGTCCATCGGCCCGGCGACCATGCGGATGAACGGCATCGTGACGTCGTATTTCACCATGTCGGTCGATTCGGCCGACCATTTCAGCTGTTCGAGGCCGAACACGCCCTCGTAATTGAGTACGTTGGGCCATGTGCGGTTGAGCCCCGTGGGCTTGAATACGCCGTGGAAATCGAGCAGCATCTTATGTTCGGCGCAGACTTCGGCGGCGCGGTGCAGGAAATCGACCATCCGTTGGTCGTCACGATCCATGAAATCGACCTTGAAACCCTTGACGCCCATGTCGGCATAATGTTTCACGACGCGTTCCATGTCGCGCTCGAAGGCGTAGTAGCCCGCCCAGAGGATGATGCCCACATTATGTTCGCGGCCGTATTCGACCAGTTCTTCCAGGTCGATCTCCGGTACTACCTGCATCAGGTCTGCCTGTTTGTTCACGGCCCATCCCTCGTCGAGGATCACGTATTCGATCCCGTGCTGCGAGGCGAACCAGATATAATACTTATAGGTTTCGTTGTTGATGCCCGCCTTGAAATCGACGTCGTAGAGGTTCCATGCATTCCACCACTCCCAGGCCACTTTTCCGGGTTTGATCCACGAGGTGTCGGCGATCTTCGAGGCCGGGGCGAGGCGGTAGACCAGATCGTTGTCGAGCAGCTGGCTGTCGTCCTTCGATACGGCCATTACGCGCCACGGGAACGACCGGGTGCCTTCGGTCGCGGCGATGTAGGGTTCGCGCTCCGTGACCAGCATCTGCAACTGGTTGTGGCCGCCCTGTTCCTCTTTTTTGGGATAGGGGGCGAACACGCCCTTCAGCACGGGGGCCTCCGTCGAGTTGTTGAGGAAGAGGCCCGGATAACCCTGCAGGTCGGCCTCGGTGATGACCATCTTGCGGTCGCCGGGAAGTTCCACCAGCACGGGCAGGAAGATCAGTTTGCGGGGGGCGAGCTGCGTCAGCGGGAGACGGGTGTAGGTGTTCTCGAACGAATTGCGGAACTGCCCTTCGAAATCGAGCAGCCGCTTGTGTCCGACATAGGGGGCGTACGCCGTATAATCGCCCGGGAAGGTATAGGCGACCTGCTCGTTCTCGACCAGGATGCCGTCCTTTTTCCGGGTCGTGAAACGGTAGGCCAGCCCGTCGTCGTAAAGGCGGACTACCAGCCCGTAATCGCCGCGCATCGTAAGCTCGAGTTCGTTGTAGTGGTCGCGGACGCTGCTCTTCTTGTAGAACGGCGAGGCGATCCGTGCGTCGGCCGTATTTTTCCTGGCCCTGGTGACTTTGGGGTTGCTGCCCAGCACTTCGCCGCCGCCGAGCGTCATCGAGACGGGCGACGGGGCGAGCAGCGTTTCGCCGTCGGCCGAGAGCGAGATCCTCAGGTCGGAGCCGGTGGCGACGGTGGCCTGCAGCGTGCCGTCGGGCGAGGTGAGCGTGTAGTTTTTCTGTGCCATGAGCGGCAGCGCGCATAGGGTGCATGCGAATAGGAATAACGGTTTTAAGGACATAGATTCGGTTTGAAGGTTAATTTGCCCCGAAGATAGTAAATCCTCCGCAAAAAACGGCCGATATGCCTGAATTTTGATCTCCGTGCGCAATGCCCGGGGCGGGACACCTGTTTGCGGGACGGTGCTAACGCCTTTTCGGGGCGACCTGTTCGCGGTATTCCGACGGGGTGATGCCCTTCAGCTGCCTGAAGGTGCGCGAGACGTTCTTGATGTCGGAGAAGCCCAGCTCGGCGGCCGCCTCGGATACGCTCAGCCCTTCGCACAGCAGCTGCATCATCTTTTCGATGCGAGTCTGGATGATGTAATCGTAGATCGAGGTGCCCATGCTCTTTTTGAAACGGGTTTCGAGCAGGCGGCGCGACAGGGGCACCAGTTTCACCAGGTCGTCCACCGTGATCTTCTGGCTGATATTCTCATGGATGTAGCGCAATACCTCGGCGATGTGCGGGTCGTTGTTGGCATAGATGTCCGTCGACTGCCGGGTGATGATGTTGAGCGGCATCACCATGACGTCTTCCCATTCCGCTTCGGGGTTGCGGATCAGCCGGTCGATCAGCCGTGCCACGTCGTAGCCGCCCTGCTCGACGCCCTGGCTGAGCGACGAAAGGTTCGGGGCGGAGAGCTTGCAGATCGTCTCGTCGTTGTCTACCCCCAGGATGGCTATGTCGTTCGGAATACGCGAATTTCCCCCCCCCCTCGATCTGGAGGCACGCCTCGGTGATATGGTACGCCTGGTTGTCGTCGCAGGCCATGATGGCCACCGGTTTGGGCAGCGATTGCAGCCACGTGATGAGCTGCGCCGTGTCGTAGTACCACAGGTCGTTCTGGGCGCCGCTGCGCAGCGACGAGAAGGTGAAATCGGGGTTTGCCTGTTCGACGGTCTCGCGGAAACCCTGGCAGCGTTCGTCCGAGAAGTCGATGCCCCGCGTCCCGTAGAAGGCGAAATTGCGGAACCCCTTTTTCAGGAAATACTCCGCGGCCATGCGGCCGGCAAGGTGGTGGGGCCCGGTGATGTTGGGGATCGTCGTGAAACGCTTCTTGAAATCCTGCGCGATGGCGATGATGCCGTTTTCGCGGAACAGACCGACGTTGTCCGTGTTGTAGAACTGCCCGATCACGGCGTCGGCCTTCATCCGCACGGCCCATTCGACCACCGCCTCTATGCCGAACTTGTCGCGTATCGACAACGGCAACCGGCAAAGGCTCCACGCCTGGGCGGTGTCGTGCGCGTAGCGGGCCATGCCGAGCAGCAGTTCGCGGGCATAGGCTTCGGAAAAATCGGTCAGGAAAATTACGCGTGCCATGGTCTGGTTGGGTCTCTTCGAGGGTAAAGATAGCTTTTTTTCGGGAATTTTCTGCCCCAGGACGGAATTTCGGGCGAAAAGGCACTCCTGCCGGGGTTTCGGCGCCGGATAGGAAGGTTCTGCGCGATGTGAGGATGTAAAAGCGCAAATAGCCACGGACGGGACGCTTCTCTTCTCTTATATTTGTATAACCTAAACTGCGACCGGTTCCGATGCTGCGCAGATACGGCTGCCGGGGTTTGCAATACCGCCCCGGAATCCTTATCTTTGATGGAACGCTTTACGGACGGGGCGCATACACCGAAACTGCCATGACCAAAAAACTTACCTTCGCCTTGCTGGCCCTCGGGCTCCTTGCGTGCGCGCCGCGACCGGCCGGCCCGGTCGATTATGTAGACCCGTTCATCGGCACGGGCTACCACGGGCATACCTACCCGGGCGCAACGACGCCGTTCGGCATGGTGCAGCTCAGCCCCGACACGCGTGCCGGGGACTGGGACGCCTGCGCCGGATACCATTACGACGATACGACCATCGACGGTTTTTCGCATACGCACCTCAGCGGTACGGGGTGTGCCGACCTGGCCGACATCCTGTTCCATCCCACCACGCGCGAAATCGTGTTGCACGACGGCGCCTGCGTCCTGCAGCCCTATTTCTTTTCGCACGGGGACGAGAAGGCCTCCTGCGGCTATTATGCCGTGGAGTTACCCGGTGAAAATATCAGGGTGGAGCTTACGGCGGCGCCCCGTACGGGCGTGCACCGCTATACCTTTACGGGCAAGGGGCCGCGGCAGGTGGTCGTCGACCTGATGCACACGATCGCCGAGGAGCAGGTCGACATGCGTGAATTGCGGACGACGGCGCCCGATGAGATCGCCGGGATGCGCCGCACGCAGGGGTGGGTGCCCGACCAGTATGTCTTTTTCTCCGCCCGTTTTTCGGAGCCTTTCGCCGACGTGCGGCTGCTGGGCGACAAACAGGCCGTGCTGACCTTTGCGCCGGACACCGAAACGCTTACGATAGCCGTCGGGTTGTCGTCGGTCAGTGCAGCGAATGCCCGTCTCAACAGCGTCGCCGAGGTGCCGGAGCTGGATTTCGATGCCGTGCATGCGCGCGCCGCCGCGCTGTGGCGCGAAGCGCTGGGCGACATCGTCGTCGAGGGCGGTTCGCGCGACGAAATGGTCAATTTCTATACGGCGCAGTACCATACCAAGCTGACGCCCAATCTGATGAGCGATGTCAACGGCGAGTACCGCCGTCACGACCAGCGCATCGCGCGTATGCCGCAGGGCGGGGCCTACTATTCGACATTCTCGCTGTGGGACACTTTCCGCGCGTGGAACCCGTTGCAGACGCTGGTGAATACGACGTTAGTCAACGACATGATCCGCAGTATGCTCGACATGTACGACATAACGGGCGAGCTTCCGATCTGGCCGCTCGCGTCGGGCGAGACGGGGACGATGATCGGCTACCATGCCGCGTCGGTCATTGCCGACGCCTACCTGAAAGGTATCCGCGGATACGATGCCGAAAAGGCGCTCGATGCGATGATCCGCTCGTCGAACATCAATAAGAAAGGTTCCGATTACTATGTGGCGCAGGGGTTTATACCCTCCAATATCAAGCGTGAGTCGGTCTCCTGCACGCTGGAATATGCCTACGACGACTGGGCGATCGCCCGCATGGCCGGGGCCATGGGTCGGGACGACGTCGCCCGGGAGTATGCCCAGCGGGCGCTCAACTACGCCAATGTCTTCGACGGATCGACCTGTTTCTTCCGCGGCCGCGGGACGGACGGCAACTGGTCTGAGCCGTTCGAGGAGTTCGCCACGGGGCGCGACTATACCGAGGCCACGCCGTGGCACTACCGTTTCTTCGTGCCGCACGACGTGAACGGGCTCGCCGGGCTTTTCGGCAGCCGCGAGGCGTTCGTCCGTGAACTGGATCGGCTCTTTACGCTCGAATCGGACGAGATGCAGCTCGACGTAAGCGACGTGACGGGGCTCATGGGGCAGTATGCCCACGGCAACGAACCCAGCCATCACATGGCCTACCTCTACAATTATGTCGGGCAGCCGTGGCGGACACAGGAGCTCACGCGCAGCCTGCTGCACGGGATGTACGCCCCGACGCCCGCGGGGATCATCGGCAACGAGGACTGCGGCCAGATGTCGGCGTGGTACATCTTCTCCAGCCTGGGCTTCTATCCCGTCTGCCCCGGCTCGAACCAGTTTGCGCTGACCGCACCCCAATTCCCGAAGGCCGTCGTGCGCCTGGCCAACGGCCGCACGCTGACCGTTACCGGCAACCACCCCCCGCCGCAATACCTATATCGCTTCGGTGACGCTCGACGGAGTGCCCGTGACCGAAAATTTCATCACCTACGAACAACTGATGCAGGGTGGGGAACTGCATTTCGAACTCCGTACGGAACCCGATTACGCCCGTGGAACGGATGCCGCAGCAGAGCCCTATTCGCTTACGCGCGGCCAGGTCGTTTCGATTCCCTATACCACGCAGAACGTGAGCCTCTTCACCGAGCCTGTGGCCGTCGCCCTGGCCACGACGACGGCCGGAGCCGAAATCCGCTATACGCTCGACGGCTCGGAGCCGGACGAAACCTCGGTGCTCTATGCCGGGCCCGTCGTTGTCGACCGCTCGCTGACGCTCAAAGCGCGGGGATTCAAACCCGGAGCCGCACCGAGCCGTACGCTGACGCTCCAAGCCGAGAAGGCCGTATTCCGCAAGGGACTGCCCGGAGCGGGCGCGGCCATGCGTCCGGGTGTCGCCTATGCCTGTTACGAAGGCGTGTTCTCGCATGTGGACGAGATTCGCCGGGGGAAGCTCGTAGCGTCCGGGACAATGCCCGAGCCGTCGATTGCCGATGCCCCGCAGGAAGACCATTTCGGATATATTTTCAACGGCTGGATCCGCATTCCCGAACGGGGCGTGTGGGAGTTCATGACCAAGAGCGATGACGGCAGCGTGCTCGTGATCGGCGACCGGAAGGTGGTCGACAACGATGGGTCGCACGCTTCGGTCATGGCGACCGGGCGCGTGGCGCTCGAAGCGGGTCTGCATCCCTATACGCTCATGTATTTCGAGGATTACGAGGGGCAGGATCTCTCCTGGGGCTGGAGGGCGCCCGGAGCGGCTGGCTTCGAGCAGATCCCCGCGGAGCGTTTGTACGTTGAATTTCCCGATTGTCCCGCTGATTTTAAATAAAAGTTATGAAACGATTGTTCTATCTTCTGGCGGCAGCGGCGTTCACTGCCTGCGGTTCGGCCACGACGCTCAGCGTCATGACCTTCAACATGCGTTACGACAACCCCGAAGACGGGGCGGACAACTGGCGTTTCCGCCGCGGGCGGGTCGCCGAGGTGATCGCTTCGCACGGCGTCGACGTTTTCGGCACGCAGGAGCTGCTTGCCAACCAGCTCGGCGACCTGAAGCGTTTGCTGCCCGGCTATGCTGCGGTGGGCGTCGGCCGTGAGGACGGTGCCGAGGCGGGCGAGTTCAGTGCCGTATTTTATCGGCGGGATCGTTTTACGCCCCTCGAATCCGGGACTTTCTGGCTGAGCGAAACCCCTGATGTCGCAGGCTCGAAAGGGTGGGACGGCGCCTGCGAGCGCGTGGCAACCTGGGTCGTACTGCATGACAGGGAAGGGGGCCGGGAGTTCCTCTTCGTCAACACCCACCTCGACCATGTAGGGCAGGTCGCCCGCGACGAAGGCGTGAACCTGCTCAGGGAGCGCATCGAAGCGCTGCGCGGGGATCGGCCTGTGATCCTGACGGGCGATTTCAATTCCGAGCCCGGCTCGTCGGTCGTGGCGCACGTGCAGAAAGACGGCGTGCTGCATGATGTGAAGCAGGTCGCCGCCCGTAAATCCGGCACGGAGTGGAGTTTTTCCGACTTCGGGCAGATACCCGAGGCCGAACGCCCGTTGCTCGACTACATCTTCGTGAGCGACGGCATCGCCGCCGACCTTTACGAGGTGCTGCCCGATACGCTCGGTGGCGGTTATGTCTCCGACCATGCCCCCGTGATGGCCATTGTCAAATTCGAAAAATAACATCCCGCAATGAAAAAGATACTCAAAAGCTGGCTGCTGTTCGCAGCACTGTGCACCTGCGCCACGGCTGTGGCCGAGCGCCCCATCCTGATCCATTCGCACAACGATTATTGCCGCCGTGCCCCCTTCTGGCAGGCGTACGCCCAGCAGGTCTATTCCATCGAGGCCGACGTGTTCCTGCACGGCGGCAAGCTGCTCGTGGGGCACGAGGTCGAAGACCTTTCGCCCGGCATGACCTTCGAGGCGCTCTACGTCGAACCGCTGGTGACGCTCTTCGGGCGTAACGGCGGGCGGGCATGGAAGGATTCCGGCGAACACCTTCAACTGATGGTCGAGCTCAAGTCTGCTACCGAACCGACTTTACAGGCCGTTGCGGCATTGCTGGGCCGCTATCCCGAGGTGTTCGACCCGGGGGTGAACCCCGAGGCCGTGCGGATCGTCGTCACGGGGCGTGTCCCGGCACCGGCCGATTTCGGCAAATATCCCTCCTATATCCGTTTCGACGGGGTGTGGAATGCCGACTATACGCCCGCGCAACTGGAGCGCATCGCCCTGATAAGCGCCGATTTCAGCGACTATTCGCAGTGGAACGGCAAGGGCTCGATCATCCCGGCCGAGCGTGCGGAACTGGAGACGGTCATCGACCGCGCACATGCCTGGGGAAAACCCGTGCGTTTCTGGGGCGCCCCCGAAGGGACGACGGTTTACTATACCTTTTATGATATGGGTATCGACTACCTCAATACCGACCATCCCGAGGTGTGCGCCGCGTTCTTCGATGATTTCGGCAACAAGAATTTCCAGATCGGCGAGCGCCGCACGGCCGCCGAAGGCGTGACGGGCACCAAGCGCCTGGACAAGACCACGCGCGATTTCCGGGGCTTCCAGAACGACAAGCTGCAACTCTCCAAGGGCATCGACGTCTACACCCCGACTTACCGCAACGACGGGGGCCGGGGACGGGTTCGCAACGTGATCTACCTGATCGGCGACGGCATGGGGCTGTCGCAGATCGTGGCGGCTTTCTATGCCAACAAGGGGCTGTCGACCCTGCAGATGAAATATATCGGCCTGCAACAGAACAATGCGCTGGATGCCTTCACGACCGATTCGGCCGCCGGCGGCAGCGCCCCGGGCCCGGGGGGACCGCACGATGTGTAAATTCGGGCGAACGTCACGATAACCGCCATATCTCGATGAGCCCGGAGGGTGTGCCCTATCCCTCGCTGAGCGATTTCTTCCACGACAGGGGGCTGCCCGTGGGCGTCGTGACGCTGGGTAACATCGCCGATGCCACGCCGACGGCCTTCTACGGGCATTCGGTCGAGCGCGACAATGCCGACGAGCTGACCCGCTGCCTCATGGACGGGCGTATCGACCTGCTTTGCGGCAGCGGCATCCGTGAATTTACACGCCGCAAGGACGGGATCGACCTGGTCGGGGAGCTGGAGAAACAATACGATTTCGTGCGTTCGGTCGATGGGATCGATGCCGCGAAGGGCAAGGTCATCTGCATCGACGAGGCGATGGACGATGCGGCCGAGGAGGCCAACCTTACGCTGCTGGCCGATGCCACGCGCGCTTCGATTGCCAAATTGCGGGAACGCGGCGGCGAAGGGTTTTTCCTGATGGTCGAGGGTGCCAAGATCGACTATGCGGGGCACTCGCGCTGCCTGCCCGGTTCTATTATCGAAATGTTGAGCTTCGACCTGGCCGTTGCCGAGGCGCTGAAATTCGCCGACACGAACGGCGAGACGCTCGTCATCGTCACGGCCGACCATGAAACCGGCGGCCTGGTGGTGGTCGATGGCGACGAGCATACGGGGCGTGTGACGGGCGTCTATGTCTCCGACGACCATACGCCCGCCATGCTTCCGGTATTCGCCTACGGCCCGGGCGCCGACAAGTTCTGCGGCACCTACATGAACACCGAGATTGCACGCAGGATAAAATCACTGATAAAATAACCGCATACTATGACGCTACGCAAACAAATCGCGGCATTCATGTCGCTGGTCTTCGCAGCGGGCACGGCAGGGGCGCAAGACCTCAAATCGGGGCCCTACAAGCTGCCCTACAAAAACACCTATGTAAAGGAGGTATTCGTGGCCGAGAACGAGTTCCGCACGGCCAAACCCGAACACATCAAACCCCGGACGTTCGCCGAGGCGCGCAAGATCCTGCCCTCGCCCGTGTGGGAAGGGCATGAAAAGGAGGTCGAGATGTACTGGCACGCCTGGCAGATCGCCGTGGGCAACATCCGCCAGCCGCAGGAGGGCTCCGGGTTCGTGTCGCCTTACCTCGATATTGCCTACAACGGCAATATCTTCATGTGGGACGCTTCGTTCATGATGATGTTCGCCCGCTACGGTTACCGCTTTTTCCCGTTCCAGCGCACGCTGGACAACTTCTACGCCAAGCAGCATCCCGACGGGTTCATCTGCCGCGAGATCCGTGCCGACGGCTCCGACTGCTTCGAGCGCTACGATCCCACCTCGACGGGGCCCAACCTGCTGCCGTGGGTCGAACTGATGTATTACCGCCAGTTCGGCGACATCGACCGCCTGCACAAGGTTTTCCCCGCCCTGTGCGCCTATGCCAAGTGGTGGCGGCTCAACCGCACGTGGCCCGACGGCACCTACTGGTCGAGCGGGTGGGGGACGGGCATGGACAACATGCCCCGCGTGAAGCCCGAATACAACCCGATCTTCTCGCACGGCCACATGGTATGGCTCGACACCAACCTGCAGCAGATGCTGGTCGACGAATCGCTGCTCAACATCGGTTTCCACATCGAACGCTGGCAGGAGATCGAGGACATGGAGGACGAGATGAAACGGCTGCGCGCCTATGTCAACGAGCACCTGTGGGACGACGCGACGGGTTTCCTCTACGACCGCTACGGCGACGGGTCGCTCTGCACGACCAAGGGGATCGGCGCCTTCTGGGCCCTGCAGGCCGACGCGCTGGACAAGGGGCGGATGGACCGCATGGTGGCGCACCTGGCGGACACGGCCGAATTCGACCGTCCGCACCGCGTGCCGTCGCTCTCGGCCGATCACCCGAAATACAACCCGACGGGCCGTTACTGGCAGGGCGGCGTATGGCCGGGTGCCAATTACATGGTCATCGACGGCCTCTACCGCAAGGGCTACCATGACCTTGCGCTGGAGGTGGCCGAAAACCATTTCAACGCCGTATTCGAAGTGTGGAAGAATACCGGGACTTTCTGGGAGTACTATGCCCCCGAGAAGATCGAACCCGGGTTCATGGCCCGCAAGGACTTCGTGGGCTGGGCGGGGCTGCCGCCGATCGCGGTGTTCATCGAGTATATCCTCGGCATCAAATCCGACTATTCCGAGGGGCGTATCGTGTGGGACATCAACCATACCGAGGCCCACGGCATCGACCGCTATCCCTATGGCCCCGAGGGCGTCGTGGGGCTGAAGGTCAAGGGCCGCAATTCAGCCGGGGACGTGCCTGCGGTGAGCGTTACGACCAACGTGCCGTTCGACCTGACGGTGACGTGGGGCGACGGGCAGAGCCGCACCGTCCGCGTGGAGAAGAGCGGCAGTGTGAAACTGAATTAAGGAACCTAACCTACCTATGAAAAAGATAACGACTCTTATGTGTGCCGTCGCCTTGTGGTGTTCGGCACAGGCACAGGCGCCCGCCCTGCATTTCGGCCGGGACGGCAAATTCCGGATCGCACAGTTCACCGACGTGCACCTCGACCTCGGTACGCCTTACCGCCGGGCGCAGGCGGAAAAAACCATCGCCCAGATGCGCTACATCCTCGATGCGGAGCATCCCGACCTGGTGGTCTTCACGGGCGACGTGGTGACGGGCAAGCCCGCAGCCGAAGCGTGGCACCGCGTGTTGGAGCCCGTCGCGGAACGCAACCTGCCGTTTTGCGTGGTGCTGGGGAACCACGACGCCGAGCAGGATCTGACGCG
>OBAA01000415.1_pt1 | contig 44573 bp, 28 predicted proteins | sample 1475961 | NCBI WGS metagenome assembly OBAA01 (sample SAMEA2579960, study PRJEB22360) | human gut metagenome | biome: human gut; feature: human-associated habitat; material: faeces | place: Denmark | collected 2008/2010 | reverse complement strand
GAAAAAGCACTGTTTGGTTGGGATTGTAAGGACGAAAATGTATCTTTGTCATAGTATAAAATGTTATGCTTAAAGATACAAAATCTTTAGGTAATAACAAAGCCCCTGCTTGTGAAAGTCGGGGCTTTGTGCATAAAAAAAGAAGGTGCGCATTTTGACACACCTTCATTAGATAACAACTTTGTTTTTAATTCCTGAATATGTGTGTAACTAATTGGTAATTAGTTTGTAACATATATTCTGTTGTTTCCAATGGTTCAAAGATACTAATTTGAAAGCAAATCACAACTAATGCAAATCTCATAATATTTATAATTAGTTGTTTCCAATGGTTCAAAGATACTAATTTGAAAGCAAATCACAACTTCAGAGCTTGATATAGTCCAGTCAATGAAGTTGTTTCCAATGGTTCAAAGATACTAATTTGAAAGCAAATCACAACTAAGCCGATAAGTTCAGCTATGATTTTAAGGTTGTTTCCAATGGTTCAAAGATACTAATTTGAAAGCAAATCACAACTAATTCCTCAGGGGTAATGAAATTGTTTAGGTTGTTTCCAATGGTTCAAAGATACTAATTTGAAAGCAAATCACAACTAAAGCAGATTGAGATATCTTTGAAGTGTTGTTGTTTCCAATGGTTCAAAGATACTAATTTGAAAGCAAATCACAACATATCTTGCAAATTGTTCTACTATGAAAAAGTTGTTTCCAATGGTTCAAAGATACTAATTTGAAAGCAAATCACAACCATAAATACGGTATATTTCTTTTCTTGTTGGTTGTTTCCAATGGTTCAAAGATACTAATTTGAAAGCAAATCACAACTCACTGTGGGATTCTAAGAATACTAATGTGTTGTTTCCAATGGTTCAAAGATACTAATTTGAAAGCAAATCACAACTAGGAACATATTCCTTAATCTCACGGTTAGTTGTTTCCAATGGTTCAAAGATACTAATTTGAAAGCAAATCACAACTGCTTCCTGCATATTAAACTTATTAGTAGGTTGTTTCCAATGGTTCAAAGATACTAATTTGAAAGCAAATCACAACAATTCATAAAAATAAAGAAATGAATATAGAGTTGTTTCCAATGGTTCAAAGATACTAATTTGAAAGCAAATCACAACTTATGGTGATAATAATCCCCAGCTTATGAAGTTGTTTCCAATGGTTCAAAGATACTAATTTGAAAGCAAATCACAACCTTTCCGACACCGCAAACATACAGCGTTTTGTTGTTTCCAATGGTTCAAAGATACTAATTTGAAAGCAAATCACAACTCCCATTGTGGATAATTATTTCTTGATACAGTTGTTTCCAATGGTTCAAAGATACTAATTTGAAAGCAAATCACAACAGTACAAAAATAAGTTCTTTGACATTGTAAGTTGTTTCCAATGGTTCAAAGATACTAATTTGAAAGCAAATCACAACTAATAATTCATTATTTGTCATAAGTCTAAGGTTGTTTCCAATGGTTCAAAGATACTAATTTGAAAGCAAATCACAACAAGCTGCTTATTCACTTCCGAGTTACAAGGGTTGTTTCCAATGGTTCAAAGATACTAATTTGAAAGCAAATCATAACATATTAGCTGAAAATCCCTAGTCGAGTAAGAAATCAAAAATTTCATCTGGGTTCTCATCTAGGTTTTCTGGGTCATCATAATAAGAATCTAGGTTATCAAGATAGAAATCATATTCTGATGATTGATTACCAAATCTCTGATCATACTGTTGTTGTGATAGCTTAGTAACTTTATCAGGATTCCTATCGGCATAAGCAGATGCCTCTTCTATTGACATTTGTTTGGTAGAAGTAAATACCAAGTAATATAATTGTGGCTTGGTATAATGAGTATCTAAAGTTACTTGTTGATAACCAGATTTCCTTGCAGTAACTATTACGTTTTCTGGTGTGATAGTAGTTTTCAAGATATAGGTATAGATTCTTTGATTTCTAAGTGAATCCCTTAGTAATTTAATTGAATCTACTTTAGCAAAGAATATAGAATCTCTTCTAAGTTCTTCTTTATATCGTTTTACCCTTTTGATAGAATCCTCTCTGCTCTCCTTTATATAAGGAGGAGTTACCCTCCTAGGTTCATTGTTTAATAGAACAAGACCCAGAAGAGAAACTCCAAATATAGAAAATGGAAGTAAAAGATGATTCGTTTTTGAGTTCATACCCACTAGTTTTGTATTGATCTTTAATATGAGAATTTAAGTACCTACCTCTTAGATTCACTTTTTAATAATCTTTTGAGTTGCTCTTTAGAACTTTATCATATCGGTATACTTTGTTATTTTTAAAAGATACCCATAGATGATGTTTCTTTACGTTGTAACCAATACCTTCTATATTAGAAGATTCTACTGATGTTATTTCTATTCCAGTATTCATTTTAACTAATTCAAGATATTCTTCTCTGTCCATTCTATTAAAATTTTAGAAGTCTTAACTCCGGATGTAATGCGTTGGTATATTTTTGAATAATTGCCCATGCTCTCAGATGTTATCCATTCTTCTTTCATTTTTCATAGGATATGAGAGCAAACATATAACTGATACTTTGTAAGAGTTTTATTATGTTATCTAATACCCCTCTTATTTCTCCCTCTTCAATCTGAAGAAGTTTTTTAAAAAGATAGTGATCTGTATCCTCTCAATTATGTTGTTTTCATTGATTCAAATATACTAATTTAGATATGAATTATCCTTAATTATTAATTCTTATTATATTAAAGAGTTTAAAGTGGGTTGGAGGTAAAACTTTGCAGCATATAATGTGTATATAGAAAAATTATACGAACCGTTGGTCAGTATGGCAAATATCTATTAAATTTGCCGTATGAAAAAGAAATTCCAGCTTGAAGTTCCGGGAGGAGCCGACAAAGTGTTGCTTCATACTTGTTGTGCTCCTTGTTCATCAGCCATCATAGAGTGCTTGATGCAGCATGGTGTCACTCCGGTTATCTATTATTGTAATCCCAATATTTATCCGTTGGAGGAATACATTATCCGCAAGGACGAATGTACGCGGTATGCCCAGTCCTTGGGATTGGAAATTATAGATGCCGATTATGATCATGATGCCTGGCGTTGTCGAATGGCAGGAATGGAGCAAGAGCCTGAAAGAGGAGGCCGTTGCTTGCGTTGTTTCAAGATGCGACTGCAGGAAACCGCACGTTATGCCCACGAACATGGATTCCCGGTTATCACTACTACGCTTGCTTCCAGCCGTTGGAAAAGTTTGGAACAGATAGAGGAAGCGGGCCGATATGCTACGGCTCCTTATCCGGATGTCACTTATTGGGAACAGAACTGGCGTAAAGGTGGATTGAGTGAGCGTCGCATTGCTATCATTAAGGAATATAATTTTTATAATCAGCAATATTGTGGCTGTGAGTTCAGTATGCGGAAAGAAGAAAAGGGAGGATGACGGGAATGAAGATGTTCAAACTGTGGATGGTTGTGATGTTATTGGGACTCTTGCCCGTTGTCTCAGAGGCGCAAGAAGACATAAATAATGCCATTAATGTACAGTTGGAGTATCTGAAAAAGTATTCTAAAGACAAAGACGCGCTTCGGAAAGTTAGTTTTCTCTATCTGAATAAAGCAGATTATGATCAGGCTATCTTTTATGGTCGACAATTGTTTGAGATGGGTTATAATGAACGGGATTACAATGGCGCTGTAATTTATTCTCATATTTGTCTGGGGCAGGCCCATATGATGAAGGGAAATGTAAAGGAGGCTTATAGTCATTTAGGGCAGGCCAGGCTGATAGGTGAAAGAAATAAAAATGATTCCGCCTTATGTTCCGTATATAATGGGCTGGGACTTTATGCATCGAATGTCCAAAAAGACTATTATCGTTCACTTACTTATTTCTTCAAAGGAGTTGAAGCTGCAAGACGTTGTCATTATGACAGACTCTATTCCATTTTGCTTTCTAATATTGCCGGTATTTATTATTTGAAAAATGATAGCACAGGATTGAAATATGCCCTTGAATGTTATGAACTGGGACATGAACGGAAAGATCCTTATCTGATTTATAGTGGTTCAACCAATACCGCTTATATGTATTATTTGAAGAGTGACTATAATACAGCATTGAAATATATTCAGGAGGCGGAGTTCACCATGGTGCAGAATGACTTTTATGATCAATCAAACGTTTACAATCTTTATGGATATATTCTGCATAAATTGAATAAAGATGATGAAGCGCTGGATTTTTTCCGGAAGGCTTTGGATTTGAAAGAACAGGGAAATATTTCTTCAGTGATGAATTCTTATTTGGGCTATGCCGAAATTTTAATGGAGCATCACCAGTATGACCGGGCTGTCCGGATGCTGAAAGCCGGAATAGAACTGTCTTACCAACAGGCTAATGCCATCTATCGAAGTGACCTGTTGAAGGCTTTATCCCGATGTTATGAAGAAGATGGTATGCTGGTAGAGGCGTTGAAGTATCATAAGCTCTATCAGCTGGAAACAGATAGCTTATATAATGCGGAAAAGGAACGTGCCGTGGGGGAGATACGTGCAAAATACGATATGGAACGGCAGGAAAACGAGATAAAACAAAACCGTCTGGAATTATTGGAAAAGGAAAATAAGATGCAATTGCTTATAGCCGGATTTATCTGTATCTTCATAGCTGCCTCTTTACTATATTACTTATATTACAGAAAAAATAAGCTGTACCTTACCATTGTGAAGCAAAATCAGGACGCTATCCGGCGTGAACAGCAATTGCAGAATAAAATAGACGAGCAGTTTGCAGAGATAGGCCGCCAGTCCGCTCTTTTACAAGAATATCTTACGGACTCGACGAAAACTTCTTTGCCGCAACCTGAGAAATATGCTTCATCCTCGTTGACAGATGAAAAGAAGCAGGATTTATTTCTGCGTTTGGAAACGCTGTTGCGGGAGGAGAAGGTATTTACAGACAATTTGCTGACCAAAGAGAAAGTAGCGGAAATGTTGGGAACTAATCGTACTTATCTCTCTCAAATTATTAATGAGCAGACCAAGCAGACTTTTACTCAATTTGTAAATGGTTTCCGCACAAAAGAGGCAGTCCGTTTACTTTCCGATCCTGATAACCAAACTCCGCTAAAGGCGATTTCAGCTGAATTGGGCTTTAATTCCATGACTACTTTTTATAGCCAGTTTCAGGCGGCTACTGGTATGACTCCCGCTCAGTATAGAAACAAAGTGCAGGAATTGCATAAAAATAGATAATCTATTAATTTGCTATCATAAATTTATCCAAATGCGGCAATTGCTGTATTTGGATAACCTATTTTGCTATAATTTAAAACTTTATGCATTAATTTGCTATCGACGTAATATAAGCTGTAAAACTGTTTTAACAATAAAACGGAACTTAAAAAGTGATTATAAACAGTATTAATATTAAATCTATGAAGAGTATGAAACATTCAGATTACCACGGAAAGCTACTTCGACTGGCGATGGTTTTCGTTGCATTGTTTTTGTGTGGAACAATGGCATATGCACAAACAGACCGGATGATCAGCGGTATAGTTGTAGATGAGAATGGAGATCCCCTGCCTGCCGCTCACATCCGTCAGGTGAGCCAGACGAAAGGGGAGGAACTAGCTGCTGTCATAACCGATATGAACGGGCACTTCCGGCTGACCCTGCTCCGCACAGCGAAAGAGATAGAAATCTCTTACTTGGGCTATGAATCAAAGAAAGTAAGATTGACAAGTGCGAACAGTTACAGAATTGTCTTGGAGCCGGCCTCCGAACTGCTGGACGAGGTGGTGGTAACCGGATATCAGACTATCTCCAGGGAACGAGCTACCGGTTCATTTGCGAAAGTAGATTCGAAAAAGTTGGAAACTCAACGGTTAAGTAGTGTCAGCTCATTGATGGAGGGAAGAATAGCAGGTTATAGTGACGGTAAGATACGTGGTGTGACTTCGATGAACGGACTTACTACTCCTCTGTATGTGATTGATGGGTTTCCGGTAGAGAAAACTATTTCTGACGGACTGGGCAACTGGGTCGAAAATGTGCCTGATTTGAATATAGAGGATATAGAGAATATTACGGTATTAAAAGATGCCGCGGCTACGTCTATCTATGGTGCTCGTGCTGCTAATGGTGTAGTAGTCATCACTACTAAAAAAGCCGGAAAGAATCAGCTGAATGTATCATTTTCAGCGACATTGACAGTACGCCCTTATAATTTTTATACCGGTCACTTAGCCGGTACGGCTGACATGATAGAGATGGAAAAGGAGTGGGCGGCCATGAATCCTAATCTTCAAGGAGAGGGAGCATCCCAATATGCACAGAATTTGTTGGACAATGCATCCATGTATTCCTGTTTGGGGGTACAGGCTATTTTAAAACATCATACAGGTGCGATCAGCGAAGCACAAATGGAGCAGACGCTACATGAACTGGCTTCACAGGGATTCCGTTATTATGATGATGTGAAGAAATATGGTAAACGAAATCCGTTTTCGCAACAATATAACTTGAATATCGGGCGTGGAACGGAAAAAAATACATTTAATGCTTCGCTGTCTTACAGGAATAACCGGGAAGAAGATAAATATACTGACAGCGAGAGTTTCGGATTGAATTTGCAGAACACTACCCGGCTTACTTCATGGCTGAGTCTGGATTTGGGAACGTATCTGAATTATGGAGATGGTACAACGCAGAGTTATAATCTGACCTCACCCGGATATAATTATGTTCCTTATAGTTCGTTGTTGAATGGCGATGGAAGCTACTATACTAACACGGCTGCGGACCGGTACAGTAAGTCACAACAGGAAATTATTTCTTCTTACGGATTGTATAGTATGGATATTACCCCTTTGGACGAATTGGGAAGAAACTTGTCGAAGAGTAAGAATTTTAGTAATCGTACTTTTGCGAGACTTAATTTTAAATTCACAGACTGGTTGAGATACACTGCTTCGTTCCAATATGAAGTAGGGGAATATAAGACAAGCCAATTGCAAGATAAGGAAAGCTATGCTGTACGTAATAAAGTAAATACATTTGCTACTGATGCAAGTGGGAGTGGCCAGGCTACTTATAATCTTCCTTATGGCAATATTTATACAACGGGGACTAATAGTATCCGTGCTTATAATTTCCGTCAGCAATTGGATTTTAACAAGACATTTGCAGAAAAACATGATGTGACCGCTTTGTTTGGTATGGAAGTACGTGAAAATAAGACGGAATACAATAATCGGAAATATTATAATTATGATCCGGCTTTACTAACTTATGATCTTATTGATGAACGGGTGCTGAGTAATACTTATACCGGAGTTTTGGGAAACTATGTATCATTCAATAAAAATGATATCTCCAATATCTATGAACTGGTAAATCGTTTTGTTTCTTTTTATGGGAATGCAGCTTACACGTATGATGGTAAATATATGGTGACAGGAAGCATTCGTTGGGATCGTACCAATTTGTTTGCTACTGGTTCCAAGTATCAGAAGAAACCTATCTGGTCGGTAGGTGCTGGTTGGAATCTGGACAAAGAATCTTTTTTTAAAGTTTCATTTATAAATATGATGAAACTGCGTTTCAGTTATGGTATCGGTGGTAACATCGCCAAGAATTCTGCTCCTTATATGACGGCTTATTATAATAATAATACCCATGTGGGCGGCATACAAGGGACTATCAGCAACCGTCCTAATCCTGATTTGCGGTGGGAAAAGACAACTACAGCTAATATTGGTGTAGATTTCTCTATGTTTAGAAATCGATTGAACGGTTCTATTGAATATTATAATAAGTCGGGCGTGGATTTGTTAGCCAATACCAATGGAGTACCTACCGAAGGTTTTGGTTTTTCTACTTATACCATGAATAATGGTAAAATGAGAAACCGTGGATTCGAGTTGACTCTTTCCGGTGATGTCATTATGGGAAAAGATTGGAATTGGAACGTAGGTGGTGTGCTGGGATACAATAAGAATAAAGTGACTTATGTCAATGTAAAAGCACCTGCTATTTTTCTTCAGTTCGATTATCCTGCCGCCTATCCCCGTGTTGGAGTGCCTTATAATGCCATTTATGGATATCTGTGGGCAGGGCTGGATAGTAAAGGGCAGCCTCAGGTGTATGACTCGGAAGGAAATATCCATGTAAGCAGTTCACCGCAAAAAGTGGAGGATGCTGTGTATTTAGGAACTTCTGTTCCGGTTTATAGTGGGGCTATTAATACCAATCTCCGTTATAAGAATTGGGAACTGGCTGCTCAACTGCTTTTTGAAGGGGGGCACAAAATGCGGAATACCAATATAGCCTATCCGGGATTAGGAGTGACAAGTAAGGATGTGAGTAAACGTTGGCGTCAGCCTGGTGATGAGGCATATACCGATGTACCACGCTATGTTCCGTCAGAAAGCAAGGATTATAATTCTTACTCATCCGATCTTTATAGCAAGGCTTCCATTCATGTACTTGATGCCGATAACTGGCGCTTGAAGAATCTCTCTGTTACTTATCATGTTCCTGCAAGTGTATGTCAGAAGTTTTATGTAAAAAATGCACGTATCATGCTAGGTATGGAAAATGTGTTCACTTTGGCTAAAAGTCGTGATGTGAAATGGATGCTTGGGGGATATAGTAAACCAAATTATTTGTGTAATGTCAATTTGAACTTTTAAATGAGAGCAATATGAAAAAGATACTATTTATGATAATGACAGTGTTGGGGTGGATAAATCTGACTTCTTGTAATGATTATTTAGATATTGTTCCCAAAGGGAACAAAATTCCTACTACCTTGGCTGATTTTGAAGCATTGCTGCGAGATGAATATACCATTGGCTATATTCCTGTAACGAATAGTCTTTATCTGTTGAATGATAAATTTGTAGGACAAAGCAGTCTGACTAGCGTTACCCTTACGAGTGCCAATTATCTGTGGAATGAAACAGCGGACAGAATTGTACTGAACAATCAGGACGAAGGGACTTATTACCGTAGTTATATGGCTATTTCCACTTGTAATCTCTTGCTGGAGCATGTTCCCGTTGCAACCGAAGCGACTGATTCCGAACGCAATGAGGTAATGGCTTATGCCAAAGTGATTCGCGCTATGAGCTATTACATACTGGCCAATTATTATGCTGATACCTATGTGTCTGCAACTGCCGGTACTAAACTGAGTGTACCTTTGATAACCAGTGCCGATATTAATGCTCCTCACAAGCAGGTCACTATTCAAGAAATCTATGATTTCATGATTAAAGATGTAAAAGAAGCCATACAACAAGGATTACCCCAACAGTCAAGGACTGTTATCCATCCCAATTTGGGAGCAGCCTATGCCTTCTTGGCACGGGTCTATTTGCAAATGGCGAATTATGAAGAAGCGCTGAAATACGCGGATATGGCTTTGGAACAGAATGATACTCTGTATGATTGGATATCTTATTACAACAGTCATAAGGAAGCTATTACAAAAGAAGACAGTTATCCGTCGTTACCGTCAGCGACAGGGTATGATTATGTGGAGAATTACTATTTCCGTTGTGGAGAGGGTAACCCTAACTATGCTACCAGCGAACTTAATATTCCGGTGGAACGTGCGGAGAGTTTCGAGGGAGGGGATGCGCGTTTTCTTTCCCGCTGGAAACTGCGTACGGTAAATCAGGATACTTACTATCAAGGTTTGGCCAAAGGATATTTCAACGGGGCTGGTCTGACCACTTGCGAGGTATATCTCATCAAGGCCGAATGTTTGGCACGTCAGGTCACAGGTAATGATTTCTCTGCTGCTATGGATGTGTTGAACAAGGTACGTAAGACCCGTATTCTGCCGGAGATATATCAACCCTTGCAAGCTTCAACTTTGACAGAAGCCATTGACTTGATCCGACGTACGAAAGACAATGAATTGATTTTCACTATTGTGCCATTCGCTGATGCCCGGAGGTTTAATGCCGAAGGTACTTTTGCACGTGCACTATCCAAAACATGGGAAGGGCAGACTTATACATTAACCCCGGCTTCACATCTTTGGATTATGCCTTTCCCGGCAGGTGCCGTTCAGAATCCGGGTAATGGAACTATCACTCAAAATGTATCTAAATAACCTATAAAAACAGACTTTATGAAATTGATGTATTTATTAGCAACATTCGCCGTTGTTTTGGTGATGATGGCATCTTGTACCCGGCAGTCGGTAACGGGGTACACACTGACAGCTGCAATTGATGGAATTCCTGACGGATCCCATGTACAGCTATTTCCTGTAAGTCATGGTCATGAAAAACCGGTGGCGGACACTACTGTTGTAGATGGAAAATTTATATTTAAAGGGGTGGCGGATGAACCTCTGGCTGTACGGTTGATGGTGAAAGATGCATACGGTTCCATGCCTCTGATGTTGGAGAATGGCAGTATAAGCGTGGAGGGTAAGGTGACTTCTGAAAACCTTAATGGAACCGTGAATTATAATTTTTCACAGGTTTCAGTGACGGGATCTCCTTTGACGGACAAATATGTAAAATTATTGAGCACACGTGATGCCTTGGATTCTATTTATGTGACGAATAACGAGAAGTTTAAGGATATCCGTGTTGCCTATGGTAAAGCGAGAGTTGCCAAAGATAAGATCTTGATGGATTCTGTCGTTGCTACGGAAGCTTACAAAGCATCTGCCGTGGCCGATAGTTTGTTCTTTGCTACGGTAGATGCCACTTACTATAAATTAGTTATGGACAATAAAGAGTCTTATTGGGGGCCTCTGATGATGATCAGTTTGTTTTCTTATCTTACCGAAGAGCAGAAACCGTGGTATGATGCCTTGTCAGAAGAGGCTAAACATTCCCGCTATGGAAAAATGGTGAAAGAGAGTGTGGCTCCTGATAGTCAGATCGGTTCTAAAGTGCCTGTCTTTACAGCCAAGTCACAAGATGGGAAATCGGTAACTTTAACCGATTTGTGCCAAGGTAAGAAGTATGTCCTTATTGATTTTTGGGCATCATGGTGTAATCCTTGCCGTAAGGAGATTCCTAATTTGAAAAAACTCTATACGCAATATGCAGACAGGGGTTTCCAGATTGTAAGTATCTCTATTGATAAAAAAGAGGCGGAATGGACAAAAGCGCTGAAAGAAGAACAACTTCAGTGGCCTAATTTTTTGGATACTGAAGGTATTGCTGATATATATAAAGTGAAATTTGTTCCTACTATGTATTTGATAGATGCCCAAGGGGTCATGGTAGGAGAAAATCTTCGTGGTGAGGCTTTGGCAAATAAACTGGCTGAGCTTTTTGGAGAGATTGAATAATCATATTCTTTTTATGGTATTCTGACATAGAACGGGGCGGAGTCGATGAATAAGTTGGATCTGTCCCGTTGTCTTATGTTTCGGACTGACCCTTCTGTTGATTCAGCCCCCCCTGTACAAGACTATCCAGATTTATTTTGATTCAAATCCTTCATAAGTGTCTAATCCGCTTGCTTACAGTTGTTTATTATGAAGAATTTAAAGCACAATCCTTCATGAATCCGTCAGTTTTGGGTCAGCGGTCCAAATTTTAAGACTGACCCGTTTTCAAACTGAGCCGCCGGATACCCTGCACAAAGCAGGGCTACCAAATAAAAAAGCCATCGATTTATCGATGGCTTTTTTATTTGGTAGCCCGTGGGGGAATCGAACCCCCCTTTCAAGAATGAAAATCTTGCGTCCTAACCGATAGACGAACGGGCCATCCTTTTTATCGAGGATTTCTCTCTCGATTGCGGGTGCAAAGGTAGTGACTTTTTTTGAATTTGCAAACATTTCCCAAACTTTTTTCTAAACTTTTTGTTCATAGTCCATTGAATTGACTATTTACCTAAACTTAACTTTTATGAAAAGTATCTTTAAATCAATGAGTTGCCTTGTATTGGGCGCAATGATTGTTACGCCGATGTTTGCGCAACAAAAAAAACTTTATCCGGAGCTGGAAGGACCGGGACCTGTTGTTATTATCTCAAAAGATAAAAATGGCAAGGAAGAATTAATCAATGTATTTGAAGAAACGCAACGTCCGCATTTCCATGATCCCCGTGCTCCTCGTTTTTTACTTACTGACCAACAGGGAAAGTTTGCATTGGGTATCGGTGGTTATTTGAAAACTACAATGGAATATGATTTTAATGGGATAGTGGATGACGTTGACTTTATCCCTGCACTCATTCCGCAACCGGGATCCACGTCTGTCCGTAATCAGTTCCAGATGGATGCAAGCACTTCCACTATCTTTTTAAAGTTGGTGGGGAGAACCAAGCATTTGGGTAACTTCATCGTTTATACAGCCGGAAACTTCCGTGGAAGTGGAAAGACTTTTGAATTGCAGAATGCTTATTTATCCTTCCTGGGTTTTACTATGGGGTATGATACCGGATTGTTTATGGACCTTGCCGCAGCTCCTCCGACTATTGATTTTCAAGGACCTGACGGGATGACTTTCTATCGCGCCACCCAGTTGCGTTATGAAGCCAATGTGATGAAAGGTTTGAAAGTGGGTGTCGGCGTGGAAATGCCGTCAGTAGACGGTACTCCGGCACAAGATGTGAGAATCGGTAAGCAGCGGATGCCGGATATTCCTGCCTATGTACAGTATTCTTGGGCAAAGGCTAGTCATATACGTGTGGGAGGAATCTTGAGAAGTATGACTTATGAGGATCAAGTGAATAATAAGGCAAAGTCATTGACCGGTTGGGGGATACAGGCATCGGGGACAGCAAGACTGGGTGGTTTCCAGCTTTACGGACAATATACTTATGGTAGAGGTATTGCTCAATATTTGAATGATATCAGCAACTTGAATGTAGATATCGTTCCTTTGGCCGATGAGTCCGGACGTATGCAGGTACTGCCCATGAAAGGATGGTATGCCGGATTACAGTATAATTTCTCGAAACGGGTATTCGCATCGGCTACGTATAGCCAGTCACGTCTGTTTACAGAAGATTGCTATGCTCACTTTAATGAAACTCAGTATAAAAAAGGTCAGTACCTGGTTGCAAATGTATTCTGGAATGTAAGTCATAACTTGCAGGTAGGTGCGGAATATCTTCATGGTTGGAGAGAGAATTTTAATGATGTGAACCGTGAAGCAAACCGTATAAACTTGAGTGCGCAATATAATTTCTAACTTATTTTTCCTATCTTTGTGTCTATCAATAATGGAAAGAGAATGAAAAAAATAGGTGCACATGTATCCGTAAGCGGGGGCGTGGAAATGGCCCCCGTTAATGCATTAGGGATAGGAGCGGACGCATTCGCTCTTTTTACAAAGAATCAGAGGCAATGGGTTGCAAAACCTTTGTCTGTCGAGAGTGTTACTCTGTTTAAAGAAAACTGCGAGAAAGAAGGTTTTGATGCCCGGTATGTTCTTCCTCATGACAGTTATCTGATAAATTTGGGACATCCTGACGAGGAAGGGCTGGAGAAGAGTCGTGCAGCATTTTTGGACGAAATGCAGCGTTGCGAGCTTTTAGGATTGAAAATGCTGAATTTTCATCCCGGAAGTCATTTGAACAAGATATCCATAGAGAAGTGTCTGGACAGGATTGCCGAGTCTGTCAATATGACTTTGGATAAGACGACCGGTGTGACTGCTGTGATTGAGAATACAGCCGGACAGGGAAGTAATGTGGGAAATGAATTCTGGCATTTGAGATATATTATAGATAAGGTGGAGGATAAATCTCGTGTGGGAGTTTGCCTGGATACTTGCCATACCTATACCGCCGGTTATGATATTGTGAATGAATATGACCGGGTCTTTACCGAGTTTGATGAGGTAGTGGGGAGAAACTATTTGTGTGCCATTCACTTGAATGACTCAAAGAAACCATTGGGTAGCCGGGTAGACCGTCATGACAGTATCGGAAAGGGGCTGATTGGTATTGATTTCTTCCGCCGCTTTATGCAGGATTCCCGTTTTGACGATATGCCCGTTATTCTTGAAACTCCCGATGACACCATTTGGCGGGACGAGATTAAAATGCTTCGCAGCTTTGAGTCATAGTTTGTGGCTGGGTGAAAACATATTTAAGGAATTCAGCTATCATTTTGCTTGTAAGGGCGAGGTTTGCTCGCCCGAAAATAGGCTGATTTGCATATTCTCCCAAGATCGTGCCCGTTGGTTCGGGCAGGCAAAAAAACTTATATTCGTCAATCTGAGTTGGCAAATAGTATTTTCACCACCGTAGGGGCAGACTCGTGTATCTGCCTGATAGTACGAAAGCAGTTGCAGGTTCTCTTTCCAAAGTATGACCGACCGTGGTCTTGTAAGCAGCTTCTTGACGATAAAGTCGGGAGAGAAGCGGAACTCTGGAAGAACCTGCAGACTGTTATCTAAAACTTATAAAATGAAGAAACCGACCCTTTTGGGTCGGTGTTCTACGGTAGATGTTTTTCCTTTGCTTGACGGCTATGAGACAATCCCTGCCCCTACAGCTGAATACATGACAGCACTATCGGACGGACTTTCGGCATCTCCTCATTTACTTGAAATCCGGGCCATACTCCAACCAAAATACCATTGCCCAATCCTGGTCATTGGCAAACGGGTCATAAAGATGAACTTTTTGTCCGTTCACTTTGTTCGGATAGATAAAGGCGCAGCTTCCTCTTCCGTCTTCGGTGAAGAGGCATAGATTGTTCCGGAAAATATTCAAGGCCCGTTCTGTATATTCTTGTTTTCCGGTCGCTTTGGCATAAAGACGGAAGGCAATACCCGATAAAGTGCTCCAGTAATGTGGGAAGGTATCTCCCCAAATCCGGTCTTTTCCAAACCAATAACCATCCCAGTGACGAATAGCGATGTCATAAAGGTGGAAACTGGGCTGTTTTCCGCCAAATGATTCTAATAAAGGAAGCTGGCTTTCGGCCCCTTTCAGATATTTTTCATCCCCGGTGAGCATATATACATTCAGCAGATGGATAATGGACGGAGCTACGATGCTCTGTTCGTAATTGACTTCGGAGGTCGGATAATTAGGCCCGTTTTCACAAAATACGTCTGCCATTGATTTGAAATCGTTCAGCAGAGTGTCCGCTTCGGCAGTAAATCCGTTTTCTTTCAATAGAGTATAGCCGTAGGTCGGGATATTGATGCAATAAAAACCATGCTTGAAATAACGGACCAGTGCACGCAGTGTGCCGTACCCGTCTTTCAGATATTGTTTATTGCCTGTGGTGCGGAACATGGTAAACCAGAAATCGGCCACCCACGGATAGTTGTATCCCCGGTTCTTGCTCTTGAAGTCTACGGTGGAATTGGTTGTGTAGTCCGGTTTCTGGATGCGGCGGATGAAAGATACGTAGTTGTTCAGGGCATCCATTAATTTTTTGTCGGAAGTACGTTGGTATTGTAGAGCCAGCAGAATCCCCATAGCTACCCTTTCTCTGGCTTCGTCGCAGTCAGAGCGTTTGCTGCCACTTTCTCCGTTGATGTAAAGGGATTCGGTATCGTTGTCATAAACAATGAAGGCACCGCTTCTAGGGTCACCGGGCTTGATGAACTGTTGGTGTCCGGCAATGAACTGACACCGGTGGTTGACCAGGCTGTCAAAGTTGCTGACGGCAAGACACTCTACCGACGTTTGCTTTCCGTTCCCGTAGGCCAGTGTGAAAATCTTCTCTCCGGGTTCATTTATTGTGGTGGTATAAGTGATGTTGTCACCGCTTACTTCTGCCACTTCTTTACCGTTCAGCAACAGCTTGCCTTTCAGTGAGGGGCAGTTGCTTTTGAACGAAACATTTATTTTTTCGCCTGCTTCTACTACATAACGGTCTGCTGAGGCTATGATCAGACCGTTGTCTATGGCTTTTGCTTGGAATTCATCCCAGTTGTCCGCCGATAGGAGTAACCATTGTATGGTATAACATTCTCCCGGCTTTAAAGTCTTGTCCTGTGGATTAAGTTGGAAAACACCGCGGAAGTTGGAGCTTCCTTTTTTCTGCGAGCGCTCCCTCACTTCATAGCCTTTAATGGCACCTTCTTCCATAATCAGTCCCAATCCGCCGGGGGCTCCGCTCATCCGGGTGCAATAGACATAGGCTTCATTTCCTCCTGCCCATATATGTGCATTGCAACGGGCTTCGTAGCAAGTCCGGGCATCCGGATAATTGTCATTGAAAGGTGTGTTGATGGCAATGTCCTGTAAGTCGGCGTCTTTTTCTCCGGTGTTTACGAATTCGTAGGATTCTACCAGGTTCCCGTCCCTGTTCCATTTTCGGGCTACGTTTATTTCTATGTCACCTGTCTGGTATTTCACGGTCATGTGATGGCTCGTGTCATGTTTTTTTGTCGGGATATTCCAGGAGTATTCAGTGCCGTTTATCCGAAGATGTCCCAATCCCCATCCATACCGGGAGTCCACCCATTCGTATTGTGTTCCATCCGTACGCAGGATCCAGTTCATGGAAGTGTCGCTTGTCAGATAAAGTCCGCTTAGCGCCCCTGTTTGTGAGTCGGCTTTGAACGTGATGTTTTTAGGGTAGCTACAACTGCCTAGTGCAATTAATGCCAAAGGTAATGCAGCATACAAGAAAAGCTTCATGATGTTTTTCATACTTATTTGGATTATTGATGTAACTGTGCAAAGAAAGGAATAAAAAGGGAAATTAATTTGTACTTTTCATACATAATCCTGTAAAATAGTTCATTTTCTTTATAAAAAGGCTTGAAGTGCCTGTTATTTTGTGGTTTTGAATCATTTTTTAGGTGCGGGTTGTGCGGGATAACGCGGATTTTTTCTTATGATAACATGAGTTTATTATAAGACTAGCTTATAACTGACAGGAATATGAGCAAGACTGATATTGAATTTTAATAATCCTTTTGTCATTTAACTCAAAACCATCCTGTAACGAGTTATTTCTTATATCGAACTTACGTTAATGTTATATCCCGCCGGTAGAGTGGTTTGTGTCTTTCATTGTATGGTTAAGCCTTTTCTATCCTATCCCTAAGCTTAAACGAACGTATCCTTTCTATCTCCATAGCCTTTGGAGTTAACTCCCAAGCTTATGGAGATAACTCCAAAGGCTATGGAGTTAACTCCGCAAGTTTGGGAGATAGAAGTTGTCAGTAAAAGAACCCTTAACCTGAAGGATACAACCGCTTAGCTTGCCGTAGTTTATAGGATAATATATCCTTTCCGTATCCTTCGTTTATTTTATGTCCTGATTACATGTCTTTTATTTCATCCAAGTTCTTCTGGATATCTTCGTCTTTTAACTCATAATTCATCAAGTTACCTGCCAGGTATTGGTCGTATGAGGCCATATCAATCAGCCCGTGACCTGAAAGGTTGAACAGGATCACTTTCTCTTCACCGGATTCTTTGCACTTGTTCGCCTCGCGTACAGCGGCGGCGATGGCATGGCACGATTCGGGAGCCGGAATGATTCCTTCTGCTTGTGCGAACAAACAACCAGCCTGGAAGGATTCTAATTGCTGGATATCAACCGCTTCCATCAGATTGTCTTTCAATAATTGTGAAACGATGACACCTGCACCGTGATAACGGAGACCTCCCGCATGGATATTGGCCGGAGAGAAATTATGCCCCAGTGTAAACATGGGCAGCAACGGGGTATATCCGGCTTCGTCGCCAAAGTCATACTGGAATTTACCACGGGTCAGTTTCGGGCACGAAGCCGGTTCGGCAGCAATGTATCGGGTTTGTTTCCCATTCAGGATAGTGTGGCGCATAAAGGGGAAGCAGATTCCTCCAAAATTGGAACCGCCACCAAAGCAACCGATAATCATGTCGGGATATTCGCCTGCCATTTCCATTTGCTTTTCGGCTTCCAGACCGATAACCGTTTGATGCAGTGTGACATGGCTTAATACCGACCCTAGTGTATATTTACAGTTGGGAGTGCTCATTGCCAGTTCGATAGCTTCGGAGATGGCTGTTCCCAGTGAACCTTGATAATTGGGATTACGGGTAATGATATCCTTGCCGGCACGGGTAGACATGGATGGAGAGGCGGTGACCGTTGCTCCGAATGTCTGCATGATGCTGCGGCGATAGGGCTTCTGATTATAGCTGATCTTTACTTGATAAACGGCAGCTTCCAGCCCGAATACCTTTGCGGCATACGATAGAGCGGCGCCCCATTGTCCGGCACCGGTTTCTGTAGTGACATTGGTTACGCCTTCTTCCTTGCAATAATATGCCTGGGCCAGAGCCGAGTTCAGTTTGTGGGATCCGATGGGGCTGACACTTTCATTTTTGAAATAAATATGTGCGGGAGTCCCTAGTGCTTTTTCCAGTCCGTAGGCACGTACCAATGGTGTGCTGCGATAGTATTTGTACATTTCACGCACTGCTTCGGGAATTTCAATCCATGCGTCTGTCTGGTTTAATTCCTGTTTGCAAAGTTCTTTGGCAAAAATGGGGTAGAGGTCTTCCGGTTTCAGCGCTTCTTTGGTTTTAGGGTTCAACGGCGGCATGGGTTTGGTCTTCATGTCTGCCTGTATGTTGTACCAGTATTTAGGAATTTCATCCTCTGGTAAGATAAAACGTTTCTGTTTTGTGCTCATAATCTTTCAATTTAATAGTTTTGCGGTCAAAATTAGGTAAAAAAAGTATTCCTTACTAATTTTCAACTGCTTTTTTGTCGGGAACAATAAAAAAAGGGATGTCAGAGTAAAAATGCGAAGTTATTTGTTATTATAGGCAGAGATGTGAATATTTTGATTAAGTTTGTTTTCTGTTAATGCAAGATGATATCGACATGGAACCTTTACACAAACTATTTATCTATCGTAAGAAGTTAGTAAAACCGTACATAGAGCGATTGCTGAAATGGATGGACGGGATAACTTATATGATGTCGGCCTTGTTCATCCTTACATTGGTTTATGAGCATGGATTTCTTATTTCTTTTGAAGAAATGGAGATGATAAACACGCTGTATCATTTTGTCTGGATTGTTTTTCTGGTTGATATTTCCCTGCATCTTTTATTAAATTACTCGGATACCAAGCGGAAGTACCGGGGACTGGCATGGATACTGAGTCTGATGCTTTATCTGACTTTGATTCCGGTTATTTTCCATGAACCGGAGGTGCAAGGGGGAATTCATGATTTCTGGTCTTTTTTCCACAGTCGTTTATATCATGTGGTGCTGCTCACTTTGCTTTCGCTGCTGCAATTGTCTAATGGGATAGTCCGGCTGCTGGGCAGGCGCACCAACCCGTCTTTGATCTTTGCATCCAGTTTTCTCATATTTATTCTGATAGGGGCAGCGTTACTGATGCTTCCGCGTGCCACTTATCATGGCATTTCCTTTATCGATGCTCTGTTTACCGCTACCAGTGCCATTTGTGTCACGGGGTTGGTTTCGGTCGATGTCTCTTCTACATTCACGTCCGAGGGGTTGTTCATCATTATCATGCTGATACAAATCGGCGGTTTGGGAGTCATGACCCTGACCAGTTTCTTTGCCATGTTTTTTATGGGGAATACTTCGTTCTACAATCAGTTGGTGGTCCGTGATATGGTAAGCTCGCAGTCACTCAGTTCGCTGCTTTCCACCTTATTATATATATTAGGGTTTACCTTGGTGATAGAGGCTGCTGGGATGGGGGTTATTTTTTTAAGTATACATGGCACTATGGGCATGGATATTGAGGAGGAACTGGCTTTTTCTGCTTTCCATTCCATCTCTGCCTTTTGCAATGCCGGATTCTCTACTTTGTATGGAAACTTAGGTAACGAACTGGTACTTCATAATCATAACTTGCTATATATCACTATCTCTTTCCTGGTTATTTTGGGAGGTATAGGTTTCCCGATTCTGGTAAATCTGTATGAAACGGTTTCTTATGAAAGCAAGCGCTTGTATCACCGTTATGTCAAAAAGAATAAGAGGACAATCCGTAAAATACATTTATATAACCTGAATACCCGTATCGTATTGATTATGACGGCTATCTTGCTAGTGACGGGTACTGTGGCCATTGTTGTTTTCGAATGGAATCATGCTTTTGCGGGAATGACGGCTACAGAGAAATGGGTGCAGGGCTTCTTTAACGCAACTTGTCCCCGTACGGCAGGATTTTCAAGTGTGGGCATGACTACTTTCAGTGTGCAGACGTTGCTGCTGATGGTGGTGCTGATGATGATTGGCGGCGGTACGCAGTCTACGGCCGGTGGTGTGAAGGTGAATGTGTTTGCTGTAGTCATGTTGAACTTGCGTGCTATTCTTATAGGTGCCGATAAAGTCAATATTTTCAACAGGGAGTTATCTCATGATTCCATCCGGCGTTCTAATGCCACATTGATTCTTTATCTGCTGATTGTTTTCGCGGGTATCTTCGGTTTAAGCATTCTAGAGCCGCAGGCTTCAGTGATGGCGTTGGTTTTTGAGTGTACTTCGGCACTCAGTACGGTAGGTTCAAGCCTGGATCTGACACCTACTTTGGGAAGTGACAGCAAACTGATTGTCATTGTTCTGATGTTTATCGGACGAGTAGGGGTGCTTACTTTGATATCCAGCCTTATTAAACAGAAAAAAATAACAAAATATAAATATCCGAGTGATAACATCATAATCAACTAGTTATGAAATACATTATTATTGGTTTAGGAAATTACGGCGGAGTGTTGGCCGAAGAGCTTTCCGTATTGGGACATGAGGTGATAGGAGTGGATACAAACGAGCATCGTGTGGATGTGTTGAAGGACAAAATCGCGACTTCTTTTATTATTGATGCTACGGACGAACAATCGCTCAGTGTGCTGCCACTGAAAGATGTGGATGTGGTTATTGTTGCTATCGGCGAGAATTTTGGTGCTTCTGTGCGTGTGGTGGCACTGCTGAAAAAGAAAGGAGTGAAACATATCTATGCCCGTGCGGTAGATGATGTGCATAAGACCGTGCTTGAGGCTTTTAATTTAGATAGTATTCTGACACCGGAGAAAGAAGCGGCACGGAGCTTGGTTCAGTTGTTGGATTTACACGTCAATGTGGAGTCTTTTCAGATTGACGAGGAACATTATGTGATGAAGTTCAAACTTCCTTCTTGTTTTGTAGGCTATAAGGTGAGTGATCTGTCATTAGAAACGGAATTCAATATAAAAATCATTGCATTGATAAAAGGGGAGAAAGTGCTGAACGGTTTGGGTATTTCGATATTGGAGCATCAGGTGGAGAATCATTTTGAGGAAAATTATGAGTTGGAGGAGGAAGATCAGTTGGTCTGCTATGGGCTTTATAAGAATTTTATGGATTTTTGGAAGGCGTTGTAGCAGGAATGCCTTTCAAAGAAAGAATATTTTTTTCTAAGTGAGATTAAACCTTTTCTTTTGGGTTTAGTCTAACTTAATAAATAATTTAGTTTAGTTTTTAGTTTTCTCTGAAGGCCGGCCAATGTGATATTGCCCGGTTTTCGCTTTTTATGGAGGTTTTCTTGTGAGTGTCCGTTACTTTTTGTTACTTTGTCACCTAGAAATCGAGATTTAGATGAAACAGATATATTTTTTATTTGTCGTTTTGCTGGTTGTAATGACCGCTTGCGGAGGTAAGAAAGAGGCTTCCGTTGATGCAGAACAATTGATGTTCCAAATAGACAGTGTGGATCATGTGACAGGTTTGCAGCGTATGCAGGTTTCACGTATTGACCAGCATATTGTCAGTGGCGGAAAAAAATATAATTTGTTTATAGAGCGTGCTCCCAGTGATTCTCTGCCTTCAGTCAAAAGTGACTTGGGGATTTTTGCCGACAATCGTATCATCGTTAGAATTTCCCGTGAAAATGGGAGCCGGGTCTTTGCCAAAACTTTTACCAAGCAAAGTTTCTCTGGATTCGTAAGTGCTGATCATCTCCGTCATTTTATATTGGAGGGCGTGGTATTTGATGAAGAGAAGACCCGTGAGGGAAAAAATATCATATTGGCTGCCAGTGTGAGTTATCCTCAGACAGATTTGTATATTCCTTTCTCCATCACTATTACTCCTGAAGGAAAAATGAGCATATCTAAAAATGAGGATATGGAGGAGCTTCCTCCCATGTTGGGAGACAGCCTTAATTAAATCTAAAATACAGGAATAATTTTTCGCGTCATAATCTTTTTAGGCGGTTAGTTGTTGGTATGGCATTAACTAACTAAAGAATAAATTAGATTATGAGAAAGATTTTATTTTTAATGGCTATGCTGGTATGCTCTCTTCAGTTCGCCATGGCAGGCGATGTTGTGACCCGCGATGTGAATAAGCTTCCTGTTGCCGCGCGTGAAATGATCGGCAAACATTTCTCCCAGACTAAAGTTGCGTATATCAAGATTGAAAAGGACTTGTTTCAGACCACTTCCTATGATGTGAAATTGGCCGATGGCATTGAATTGGAGTTCAATTCAAAGGGAGAGTGGCTTGAGATAGATTGCAAGAACAAGTCGGTTCCTTCTACTTTTATCCCTCAGGCTATTTCCAAGTATATGAAAGCTAATTATAACGGGCATAAAACGGTGAAGATAGAACGTAACCGCAAGGGATATGAACTGACATTGGAAAATGGATTGGAAGTAGACTTCGATCAGTTTGGAGGATTCTTGAAGTTGAGCGATTAAAAAAGATTTTTTCTGTAATAGGGGAACTATCTCTCCTTATAGTAATGATGCCATAAGAGGGTGTATCAGAAATAAATTGAACTATCTTTTTATTATCAGCGTTGAAAAAGATAGTTGCAACGAATTTTGATTCACCCTCTTATGTATTATAAATACAGTTCTCGGTCTTTGCCCTGTTATTAATCCATCGGCTCGTAATCCTTTGCCAGACCGCCTTCACTGGTTTCCTTATATAAGGAAGGAAGGTCATGACCGGTCTGTTTCATTACTTCCACCACTTTGTCAAAGGATACACGGTGATTACCGTCTGTAAAGGCAGAATAGATATTGGCATCAAGAGCTCGGGCCGCTGCATAGGCATTTCTTTCGATACAAGGGATTTGTACCAATCCGCATACCGGATCGCAAGTCATTCCCAAGTGATGCTCCAAGCCCATTTCGGCTGCATACTCTATCTGGGCCGGGCTACCTCCGAATAATTGGCTGGCAGCGGCGGATGCCATTGAACAGGCCACTCCTACTTCTGCCTGGCAACCGGCTTCGGCTCCGGAAATGGAGGCGTTGTGTTTTACTATATTTCCTATCAATCCGGCAGTAGCCAGTGCTCTTAAAATCCGCATATCGCTGAAGTCACGGCTTTTTTGCAAGTGATAAAGTACAGCCGGAACCACTCCGCATGATCCGCAAGTAGGGGCTGTGACGATTTTGCCACCTGAGGCGTTTTCTTCACTGACTGCCAGAGCGTATGAGAATACTAACCCGCGGGAACGCAGATTGTCCTTATAACCTTTTGCCTTAATATAGTAAGTGGAGGCTTTTCTGCGCAGATTGAGTGGCCCGGGTAATACGCCTTCTTGATCCAAACCACGCTCAATGGCTTCTCTCATGGTTTTCCATACTTCTGCCAGATAGTCCCAAATGTCTTCGTCTTCACATTGCTGGACGTATTCCCAGTAATTGCGCCCGGTACGTTCACACCAGTAGAGGATTTCACTCATACGGTTCATATCATAGATTTCCGGAGTTGAGCCTTTGTCGTGCCCTTCTTCGGCTAGAGCACCTCCGCCTACACTGAAAACAGTCCATTCATCTGTCACCTTTCCTTTTTCATTCAAAGATTTGAAAGTCATTCCATTGGGATGAAACGGATAGAAGACATGGGCTTTCCAGATAATTTCTGTAGGCGCATGCGGTTGCAATGTATCTAAAATGGCTACATCGGTCATGTGTCCTTTACCGGTAGCGGCGAGGCTTCCATAAAGAGTAACTTGAAAAGCTTTGGCTTCGGGATGTTTTCCTAAGAAGATTTCAGCAGCCTTGCGCGGTCCCATAGTATGACTGCTGGACGGACCGGTGCCGATGCGGTATAGTTCTCGGATAGATTTCATTTCGTTTTATAAGGTTAGTTATTATGAGGAACAAAGGTATAAAATAAAAGGGGGAAAGTAGCAAAAAAGGAAAAGAAAAACTCTCTTGACAAATAGGAAAGTTGTCAGGAGAGTTTGGAAAACCACCGGTAGGATTTGGTGTATTGTCTTTATTCTAATTGTCTTTGGATACCTTTGTCACCGACGACAAAATACTGATTATTTTCAATCAGCATGGCACGTCCGCGCTTTTTTTCCCGGTTTTCTTTATTGTCCACATTTACTCCGATAACCTTGCCGTTATAGAAAGTGGAAATATCTTTGAAAATGGTATGTCCCACAATAATATGTTTTGCCTTATAACGGTCCATAATCATTTCTAGGGAGTCTTTTGCCAGCGGATTGTATTTGCCATCGGTGCGTACCAGTCCGCGATACCAGATGGGACCGCTGTTTCCATACAGGAAGGCTGTGAGTGGAGAAAGCGCTTTGCGTTCTTTTTTCGTCATAAATAGCCCTTTACTCATTTCTTCATTGACAGTGGGAATGCTCAAGTTCTTGTCATAGAAGTCTTTGCCCAGTCCGGCATGTACATATAGGTCGTTACCTATCATTTGCATGGTGTTACGGGTTCCCAACCATCTGCCCAGTTCGGTATCGGGACCGAATAGCCGGGGGTATTCCATCTTTAGTTTTTCAGCCAATATTTTATATTTTTCTTTGGTGTATCGGAGGTCATTGGCCAGTACCATCGGTTCATGATTTCCCAGTATGAACGATACGTGTCCTCCGGCTTTGGCTGCTTCCTCTTCCAGTTTGTAGAATAGCCAGAAGATTTGCGGTACATCTTTTCCTCTGTCAAAAATATCACCGATAATCATCAGATGGTTTTTCCCGAAGCTCCATTTGTAGTCTTTATCGATGATATGATTGCCTTGTAACAGGCTGATTACACAGTCCAGCCTTCCATGAGGGTCGGACATGACAAAAACTTTGTCTGCCTGGGGATAATTCCATCCGGGACGTTTTACCGGGTGTAGTTTTACATCAAATGGAAACCTGCCTTTGTGGTCTGTCACATGCAGGGTAAAGTTTTGAGGTAATGTGGTATAAGTGGTATCAATGATATTCCCTTTCTTATCTACATTGATTACTCTGATTTGGCCGTCAGGCTGATACAATACGTATGGACCGTCGGCTGTTAATTCTTCTTTTTTCTCTTTGTCTTTCTTCTTGTCTTTGAAATCAAGAGTTCCGGCACTAAGGCCGGAACTGATGAATGCGAGGGTAAATGCAAGAAGAAAGTAGTTGATAAAATTAGTCTTGCTTGTCATCGATTTGATTTATAATTCAGTTAGATTTTATCAATTTGTGTTGACTATTATTTCAGATATTCTGGTGTTTGTACAATATTAGAATTAGCATTAATATCTTTTTGAGGAATAGGTAATATTGTACGATAATAGTTTCTGTCGAAATCCATAGATGTTTTTTCGTCAGCGAAATGCACTACCTCTTTCATCATATCGTCTGTTTCGTTAATACGAGTTACTCGTAAGTTATTACGTAATAAGTCAAACATGCGGTGCCCTTCACCAATGAGTTCTTTCCTGCGTTCTTCTAGAACATCATCAAGGGTAACCTTTGCGGGCATCGTATAGTCCGGATTTCCTCGGAGTGCAATGGCTTTCAGGTATTTTGCAGCTTTTGTTGCATCTCCGTTTTTCACGGCTGCTTCGGCTGCATTTAAGTAAGTTTCGGAAAGACGTACTATAGGAATATTGGCATCCATAATATTTTCTCCAGGTTGTGGTTGATACTTATTCAAATACATTACTTTTTTGTCTTGATTAACTAATAACTTAATGCGTACATCATTAGGCGTTTCTAACAGATGGTGATAAAAACTGACTGTAATGCACATATCTTGATATCCTTTTGGAGAAGTTAGATATCCCATACTTTCATTGCCGGGGCTTTCGGTAGTAGTATTGACTATTTCGAAGAGAATTTCTCCCGGATTTGCTTCGGAGGCTTCCGTACCCCATACAGTGGGATATTCTTCGGTATTCCATAATTGGTATTTATTGGCTTCCGATCCTTTTATTGCTTCTTCTGCAGCTTGTAAAGCTTCACTGTTCTTCCCCATATACAGATATGCCCGACTTAACAAAGTTAATGTGGCCCATTTACTGATTTTACCTTTCTTATTTAAGGATAAATCTTTTTGATTCAAACTAGTACCTGACCATGAATATGTGGGTATCATTAAACTAGCCGCATTCTTTAAGTCTTTGATTATTTGATCATAACATTCAGCTACAGTGTTACGTGAAGGCTTACTGTCGGCAGTGGCTGATGCTGAAGTGATGATAGGTACTCCTAAAGAGGCTCCGTTATCTTTTAAATAAGTATATCCGAAGAAGCGCGTAAGGTCAAAAAGGGCCAGACCACGTATTGCTAATGCTTGTCCTTCCAAATCATTGCGGAAGATATGCTCATCTTCATCGTTTGGAAGAATTTCGATATTGTCAATGCCGTCTAAAATTACATTACAGTTTTGAATGATGGAATAAAGATATGACCAGTGTGTACTTGGTCCATTTGCAGGTAACCAATCCATTTGGTAATAGTGAGCTGTTCTACAAGTTGATTGTACAGCTTGCATGTCATCTCCTGTTACATCTCCGTAGTAGATTAAACGCCCGGAATACGCATAAGCATTACGCATTGTCGCATAAATGGCGTTTAGTGAATAATCAATGTCGGAGAGAGATTTGATACTCGTTTCTGTTGGAATTTGTGTGGACGGTTCTAAATCCAACCAATCGTTTCCACATGAAGTAAACAATCCGATGGATAAGACTATTGATAAAAAATTATGTAATGTTCTCATATTGTTGTTTTTTAGTGGTTAAAAATTGATGTTGAGACCAAAAGTAACGGTTTTTAAAGGCGGTGTGGTTTGAGTTGCACTACCGGCACTAACAGCTTCAGGATCATAATTGTCATAGGCCGCCCATGTCCATAAATTGCTTGCTGATGCATAAATACGAACATTTCCTATATTGATTTTATTTGTCCATTCTTTAGGTAACGTAATGCCGAATGTGATATTTTTTAAGCGGAAATAATCAGTACTGTGGATACGGCGGCTACTTGTTATTTTATGCATTGATACAGAAGATGATTTACCCGGCATATATACTTCTATATTGGTTTGATCACCTGGCTTTTTCCAGCTATCACGATAATAAGTCGGAATGTTTGCATAGGAATCGTAACCGCCATGTTCTGTCTTTTGTGCCCAAGTATCATAAGAATATCCTCCGAATTGATAGGAGAATAAGAAATTTAAATCAAGCCATTTATAACGCAATGAATTAGAGATACCTCCGTTAACAGTTGGTTCTGCATGTTTATAAGGAATGAATTGTGCATTTTTAGAGTTCTCGGTAATTTCTTTTATATAATTTCCGTTCTCATCCAATTCATTGGTATAGAATAGAGGATTTCCTGTTTCAGGATTGATGCCCGCAAATTCTTGTACATAGAATGTACGATAAGAACTTCCTACTTTGTGTATTTGGGTTCCACTGACAATTTGTGTCTGTTCGCCATCTAATTTTACAACTTTATTGGAGTTATGACCTAAATTGAAAGTTGTATTCCAGCTAAAGTCTTTTATTTTAATATTAGTGGAATTAATAGTTAATTCAATACCTTTATTTTTCACTTCACCTATATTCATTAAATAGCTGCTAAATCCTGTTGTCATGGATACAGGACAGTCCATTAATAAGTTTTTAGTTGTACGGGTATAATATTCAATCGTGAAGTTCAGACGATCCCAAAGACCAAAATCCAAGCCAATATTCATATTATAATTGGTTTCCCATTTCAGATTAGGATTTGCAATTTGGGACATTTGAATACCGGGTTGCTCCAAGTAACCACCACTAATGGAGCTTAATCCCATATAGCCGAAATAATCAGAAGGAAGAGTACCGTTTACACCGTATGATGCTCTTATACGCAAGTCTGTCAACCAATCTTTTACAGGTTGCATAAATTCTTCTTCAATAGTACGCCATGCTCCGGATACAGACCAAAATGTTCCCCAACGATTGTCACGGTGCAAACGTGAACTGCCATCAACACGAAAACTAGCTCCTAGATAATATTTATTTTTGTAATCGTAATTCAAACGGCTTAAATAGGATACCAGTCTGTACCTTGAATCACTTCCCCCTACAGATACTGTTTTCATTCCATTACTAATGGCATGTTTGTCGGGAGTTGTAAAATTGTAAGCTTCCCCTGATAAATAGTCATTGTAGGTATCATCAATTTCATATCCGGCAAGAAAGTCCAAATGATGAATGTTGTTGAAAGTAGTTAAATAGCTTAAGGTGTTACTCCATACCATTTTTTTATATTCTCTTATGCGTTTTACTACTTCTCCATTTTCATCTTCACCGTTGGAAGTACGTGGGTCATACCATTTCTCACCTTTTACAGTAGTGTAATCATAACTGAATGTTGTTTTGAATTTCAGATTTTTTATGATTTCGTATTCGGCATAAAGCGTATTGAATGCGCGTAGCATTTTTTCATGTTTATAATCGTATTCAGCTGATAATTTGGGGTTGCGGTCATTGGCTTTACGAATAAATTTACGATTCCAACTGCCATCTTCATTGTAGACCGGATCTGAAGGAGTAGCCCAATTACGTGAGGAATAGAAAGGAGATGTATAAGTGAATCCTTCGTCATAAACACTCTGATTTACATTTGAGAAAAGTATCTTGGCGCCTACAGTCAATTTGTCTGTTGCACTGAAATCTGCGTTCAAACGCCCTGTTACACGTTCCAAACCGGAACCTTGTACAATACCGTTCTGCTTCATATATGATAAAGAAGAGTAATATTTAAATTTATCGCTGCCACCGGCTAGTGATGCTTCATAGGTAGAATGATGTCCCTTTTGGAAAAGCTCTTTATTCCAGTCTGTGAAACCACACCATGGAATTGGAGCATATTTATCGATTTGCCCATCTGCATAAGTTTTACTTTGTGACATTAGCTCTTCCTCTGATATATTAGGATTTTTATCAGCTAGTTTACGTTGTTGATATAATATCAATCCATTGTAAATATATTCACGTCGTTCTTCTCCCCCCATAACTGGGCGATAATCCATTGCGAAATCATTGCTACCCCAGTCTGCTTTTAATGAAATTTGTGCTTTTCCGCTTTTTCCTTTCTTGGTGGAGATTAAAATAACTCCATTTGCAGCACGTGAACCATAAAGGGAGGCTGCTGCAGCATCTTTTATTACTGTAATATTTTCAATATCCGAGTTGTTTAATGTAGACATTATGTCAAATCCGGAGTCGGAGCTGGTAGCAGCAACAGAACCGGATTGGACGGGAACACCATCGATTACGTATAGTGGAGAATTGCTTGCATTGAAAGAACCCATACCACGAATACGGATAGAAGTGGAGGCACCAGGCTGACCTGAACTGGAAGTGACTTGTACTCCGGGAGCATTACCTTCTAGCAAACTGGAGAATGAAACTACGGGTAAATCTTTTAATTCTCCTGTCTTCACAGTAGAAGCAGACCCTGCGTATGCCGACTTCTTGAAAGTACCATAACCGGTAACAACCACTTCTTCCATAACATTATTATCAGGAGCCATGACTACTTTCAGTATCTTTCCGGCAGTGGCTTTAATTTCCTGCTTGCCATAACCTATATAGGAGATAATCAAAGTGGCAGGTATACGGTCTACATCTAATGAGAAGTGCCCGTCCAAATCTGTAGTAGTTCCATTCGTAGTACCTTTGACTAAGATATTCGCTCCAATAATAGGTTCTCCCGTCTCATCCAGTACTGTACCGGTTAATGTTGTTTTCTGTTGAGGAACAGCAGACTCTTTTTCTTCAATTTGCTTGATAGCAATAACGCCGTTGTGAACTGAATAGGTCAAACCGCTATTCATAAGACATTTATCAAGCACATTGGCTATTTTTTCGTTATTTACATTTAGGTTTTGGACTTTTATTTGTTTTACATCATTGGTGCTGTATACAAAAGTAAAGTCGGTTTGTCTTTGGATTTCCCAAAGAATTTCACTCAACGTGGCATTCTTGAATGAGGCTGTGACAGTGGCTTGTGCAAACACTTTGTTGGCAGCCTGCATAAAACCTGTGGTAATGATACAGAAAAATAGGAACGTAATCCACAAACGTTTACTACTTTTACCGTGATTGGTGTAGTTGTGTTTTTTGTCCATAATACATCATTTTTATTAGTTATAGAATGTGATTGTTTTGTTATTGACTTTTACGTGTACTTTTTGAGTTTCTTCCAACAAACGTACAAATGGAGTGATTTCCGAATACCGATCTACATTGCATCCAAAGCGTAGGTCTTTTATTTTCTCATTGGCAAAAATTACTTCCATGTCATACCAGCGTGATAGTATTTTCATGATATCTTCCAATCGCTGGTCTTTGAAATGAATTTTTCCTTTTATCCATGAAGTATAAAATCCGGCATCTACCATGCGTATCTGTATGCTGCTGTTTCCGAGGCTGATGGTAGCTTGCTGGGAAGGCTTTAAAATACAGCTTTCTCCAGTTTCTGTATTTACTTTGACAGAACCGTTTACCAAAGTTGTCTGATACTCTTCCTGTGGATAAGCAGAGATGTTGAATGTGGTTCCCAACACTTCTACTTGCATGCCTTGAGTGCATACTATAAATGGTTGCCCTGTTTTGCAGACTTCAAAATAGGCCTCGCCTTCCAGTTCCACTTTGCGTGGACCGTTATCAAATGTCACAGGAAAGCGGAGACTGGTCATTGCGTTCAGATGCACTTTTGTTCCATCACTTAACAATAGAGCATATTCTCCACCTCGTGGAGTTTCCACTTTATTATATACAGGCTTGTTTTTTGGGGCTGTTTTTGATGTTACTTGGTAATTCAGCATTGTAGAGTCCATGTGGACTCGGGCTCCGTCTATTTTTTCAAGCAGACTCTCTGTTTCTTTATTTATATGGATTGTCTGGCCGTCCTCCAATGTCAGAATAGCTTGGGATTCCCCAGGTAGAATGGATTGTGCGATGAACTGTTTGTCCGAAAGAGAAACGGGCGAGGTGAATTTCATGGAAATACTTACAAAAAGGACAGGTAACAGAATGATTGCGGCATAACTTACTATTTTGATATATCTGCTTCTGTTATTATTTCTTTTGATTCGCTTTTCCACTTCTTTCCATCCGGATGAAGGATTGAATGCCGTATTTTTCCGGAAATGTTGCTTTTGGTTTTCTTCATCACAAATTTTCTTGAATAAAATCTCGTGCGCTGTAGATTCTTCTCTCCAAGCAGTTAGTTTTATTGTTTCTTCCGGGGTTATTTCTTCCGACAGATACCTTGCTATGAGGTTGGCTATATAGAAATCTTGTTTTATCATATTTTGACCTGTTTTTTATCTCTTTTATAATAAAACAGGTCTGTTTGAAATTTGGGTGAATAATAAAACGACTTTTTTTGAAAAAAAACAAATTAATGTCTTTTTATATAAAGAACAAGAGGAAGTAATAGTAGTCTTTCAAATTCTCTCTGAGTTTCTTGTAGGCTATTTTCTTTAATGTATGGACTGTTTCTGTAGATATGTTTAGTCTGTCTGCTATTTCTGCGTTTTTTTTCCCTTCCAGAGATAGTTGCATAATGGCTTTCATTTGGTCAGGTAATTTATTTATGGCTTCAGAAACGATACGATAAGTTTCCTCTTCAACGATTGCATCGTGAAAAAAGGAATCCTTTTTCTTTTCGATGACATTTTGAGCGTATTCATATACTACTTTTGAATGCTCCAGTTCGTTGAGTGCTTTATTGCGTACAGCTGTATATAAAAATGCTTTTACCTGATGCAGATAAAAAAAATCTTCTCTTATTTGCCATAGTTTGGCAAATGAATCTTGTACAATATCTGCTGAAGTTTCTTGGTTTTCTGTATATTGATTGGCAAATAAGCATAGAGTTACATAATATTTATTGAAAATATCATGAAACCCTTGCTCATTAAGCTTAATACTTATAGTTGTATGAGAAGTTCCCGCTGCCACCTTTGCTTTTAATTTTCTCTAATTTTAGTGCGAATATAGAGAAAATTAATTAAAAACAGCCTCTTATTCTATTAAAATATTATTTTAAGTCTACTACAGTAATACCTGCCCCACCAAATTGTACGTGTTCGTCTTGATAGTGTGCTACTCCTGGAACACTTCCCAAATAGCTGCGAATCAGGGTGCGCAGTATGCCTGTACCTGTTCCGTGAAGGATACGTACACGGTCTATTCCCAATAGTATGGCATCATCGATAAAATAAGTTACTGCCTGTATCGCTTCATCGCCACGCATACCGCGTACATCAATATCTTGTTTGAAATTTAGTTTCTTTTCATATACCCGATCTTGTGTTTCACTGCTGACGAAGGTACTTTTTACCATTGTTTTCTGGGTGGGCTGTATTGGTGTGCTACGTTCCAGCTTATCCAGTTTTACATTGGTTTTTATCATTCCGAACATAACTATTGCATTTTTGCCATTAATTCCTAGTACTTCTCCGACACTGGATTGACCTTTGATCTTTACAGTGCTACCTACAGTGATAGGCTGTTCTTTGGGTATTGACAGTTGGGAAGATTCCGTTTTGGCTTTATCCTTTTTGTTTTTTTTCCGCTCTTGTTTTTCACGGAGTTTTTCCATTTTCCGGATGATTTCATCTTCCTTGTTCTTTTTCTCGATATCTTCTATCTGATTTTTAAAATCAGTCAGTTCCTGACGTGCCGATTGTGTACGTTCTTTGTCGGCTTGTGCTTCCTTGATGATACGGATGGTATTTTCAATTCGGGCATTTGATTCCTGTATCAATTTTTCCGCATCTTCTTTGGCCTTTCGTAAAATCTCTTTACGACTTTTCTCCAGTTCCTGTAGTTCTTCTTCGTATTTGGCGATGGTTTCTTCCATCTGTTTTTCTCGTTTGCGGATGTTCTGACGCTTGGTTTCCCAATAACGTTTGTCACGTACGATATCTTGTAGATATTTATCAGCATTGATATATTCACTCCCTACAATTTCGGATGCGTCGGCTATTACTTCTTCCGGTAAACCTATTTTCCTAGCTATTTCTACTGCAAATGAACTTCCCGGATTTCCTATTTGTAATTGGAATAAAGCTTGCATTAAATGCCTGTCATATAACATGGCACCATTAACCACTCCTTCGTGATCTTCGGCAAAATGTTTCAAATTTTGATAATGAGTGGTGATAACGCCGAATGTGCCCTTTTCATTGAAACGTTTCAACACAGCTTCAGCTATGGCTCCTCCAATTTGTGGTTCTGTACCTCCGCCGAATTCATCAATGAGGATAAGGCTGCGTTCGTTACAGCTTTTCATCATTGTTTTCATGTTGGTAAGGTGTGAGGAGTAGGTACTCAGATCGTCTTCGATACTTTGTTCGTCACCTATGTCTATAAAGATACTGCCGAATAATCCGGCATGGCTACGTTCATGCATCGGAACCGGCATACCACATTGTAACATATATTGTAGTAATCCCACAGTCTTCAGACAAACGGATTTACCTCCGGCATTCGGTCCGGATATAATTAGAATGCGTTGATTTTTAGTTAGTTCTATATCTAGAGGAACAACCTTTTTATTATGCTTGGCCAGCGAGAGTTGCAATAGTGGGTGTATGGCCATGGTCCAGTCCAAAATCTGTTTGTCTTCCAATGATGGTTTGGTGGCGTTCGTCTGAATGGAAAAATGGGCTTTGGCACGGATGAAATCAATTTCTGCCAAAAACTCGTATGACTGGAGGATGGCGGGGACCTGTGGGCGGATTATGATAGAGAAATCTGTCAGGATACGGATGATTTCCCGGCGTTCTTCTCCTTCCAATTCCCGTATTCTATTGTTTGCTTCCACTACTTCGGCCGGTTCTATGAAAACTGTTTTGCCGGTGGATGATTCATCGTGTACAATTCCCTTGATTTTCCGTTTTAATCCCGGTGCGACAGGGATGACGAGTCTTCCGTCACGCATGGTAGGAGTTACATCTTTATCAACATAACCTTCTGCTTGAGCGTTGCGTAGAATTGCATTCAAACTGCGTGATATGCTTCCGGCTGTCGAGGCCAACTCTCTGCGGATGCGTAATAATTCGGAAGAAGCGTTGTCTTTGATTTTTCCGAATTTGTCTAAGATGTTGTTTATACGCGTAATGAGTTGAGGAAACACGATAATATCTCCTGCCAGTTTTTGTAGGGCAGGGTAGGGGGAGTTTTCTTTTTCTTGTTCTTCGTCATTCGAGGTCAGTGTCAGAAAATGGATGATATCACGAATTGTTTCTAAAGAACGGCGTAAATCAAACAGTTCTTGCTCATCCAAATACATACCTTCTACGCGGATACGTTTTAGTGATGGTCGTACATCAAAAAAATATTGGTCGGGAAAACTGTCTTCCTCTTGTATGATGCGCATGAATTCCATCACCTGTTCCAGCCATTCATTAATATCCTTAAAGGATTCTGAGAAGTTCATTTCATCTACTCTTTCTTGACCTAATGTGCTGAGACATTTCTCTTTTAGTAAATGACGGATGGAATCGAAACCTATTTTCTGTTCGAAATTCTGAGGGTATATCATGATTTATTTCTTTCGTTTATTATTCGTATGCAAAAATACGATTTGAAAATTTTATAGCAAAAAAACTGGTAAACTATTTGCTTATTTAAAATAAAGTCGTACCTTTGCAGCGCTTTCAACAGAAAGTACTTCTGAAAAGGAGTCTTGGAGAGGTGGCAGAGTGGTCGATTGCGGCGGTCTTGAAAACCGTTGTACTGCGAGGTACCCGGGGTTCGAATCCCTGTCTCTCCGCAATAAACGCTGAAAGTCAGTAAATTACGAAATAAGCACCCAATTTTACACCCAAGAATGTAAAATTGGGTGCTTTTGTATTATTTAAGATGAATATGTCTAAGAGGTAGCGATTCAGCGAATGAATCCATCTAATAATTTGCGCTGTGTTTCTCGCATAGCCCGTTATACTCCTTTTCACACCACAGAAAATCCTTAAAACAATTTTCAGACTAAGCAGAAATAAAATTTAAACAACAGGTTCTTATTGAGAATAGTAATAAATGACCGCAAACGAATAAGAAAATGGGGTTTTTAACTGAAAATTGCAGATTTTCGAAGATTTTTCCGTGAATATGCAATTCCTTTTATAGATTTGTGTCCAAATATTGACAATTCAGTTTAATTACAACGAGTGATACTATGGATAAATTACTGAATAGTCTTCTTAATGGAAGCAATGACTACCAGAAGGAACTATCGCATTTGATTCATCAAATCATATTCGTTTTCAAAACGGGTATTTTATGAGGATGCACTATGGTTCTCATATATAATATGCTAAGTTTAGATGGGTATATGAAGAAGCTATAGAGAACATTAGAACTATATATTAGGAAAAAGATAAACAATAATATATGAATGTAGTATGAACTATAATATAAAAGATAAATATGATTATATCGGTGATTTTAACCAAGGTGTTGCTATCGTTGTAAAGAATAATCTTTATGGAGTTATTCTTATGGGTGGATATGAAATCATAGCACCTAGTTATGATTATATATCACCATTTAAGGAAGGCTATGCACAAGCTATTCGTAAAGGTGAATGCAAGATACTAGATCTCTCAGGTAGAGAGTGTAAGCAATATGAAGGAAAACTCATAGCAATTCCTGCCAAATATGATTCTGTAAGAGATTTTAAAAACGGATATGCTTGTGTTCAATTAAATGAGAAATGGGGTGCAATAGATGTTAATTGCAATGAAATTTATGAGCCTCAGTTCTATTTCCTGTCAGATTTTATTGGGGGAACAGCAAAGTATAAAACTGAATATAAGCAGTATGCAAATTCATGGGGCTTTCTTAATGTAGATGGATTTCGTTCAGAATGCAACTTGATGGAACCTGAGATAGAGTCAGATGGGAACCTCATCATTGAAAGATATAATCAACGTGTACGTATCAATAATAAAGGACAGTTGTTGGTGAAAAATGGGGAATCAATGGTCGCATTGCCTAAAGAGTTCTTAATAGCAGAGAACTTTGAAAATGGTTTGGCTATTGTGCAAGATTCAACAGGCTATTGGGGAGCTGTTGATGTAAATGGAAGAGTTGTAATCGCACTGCAATACTCTTGTATTAAAAGTTTTAGCGAGAATAAAGCATTTGCCATAAAAAAGAATGGGAAATTATGCTTAATCTCGACAAATGGCACTATCATCAAAGAATTTGATTCATATTCGGATGGAGGCACATTTAAGGGGGAATATGCAATTGTTTCCGTTAATGGAAAACATGGACTAATTGATAATAACGGTAAAGAAATTCTCTCGCCCTTGGATGGATATATTCATCATACAAAAAATCCTCATGAATTTGAAATTACTTCTTCTTTTTTCGGAGGTAAGCACGGCTTATTTATGGCCTCTACAGGATTGCTTATAAAACCAAGATTTAATAAAATAATAGAAGTAAAAAAGGATTGTGTCAAAGTTGAAGTTGATGAAATTGGAGAAAGTTTAATAGACCTATCGGGATATGTTTTTGTTGAGAATGATGACAAAAGGATTACTTTTCCAGACTGGTGCATAGGTGTAAAAAAAATAAATGACAATATATTTCTAGGTATTACAGACAATGGAAGATGGGGACTGTTAAACGATTCCGGCGAAACACTTTGCAAGCCTACATTTGATAACATTGGAGAGGTTGATAATGGCATTATTCCTTTGATAAAAAAGGAGACAATCACTTTTGGCGGCTGGAGAAAAGAGACAAAGGAAATAACAAAATATGGTTTATATAATGCAAGCAGTAAAGTTTTCATTCCAGTAGAGTATGATATTTGTCCAGAGTACTCAAATGGTTATTACAAGATTTCCTCAAAAGGATTATTAGGCATAATAAATGGTACGGGGGTAATAGTGCTTAAACCTGAATGGAAGCAGATTAATTTATCCAACGGATATTATATTGTTAGCAAAATAGTTAAAGAGGATTATTCTGAGATTGAAAGGTTTGGTCTTACAACGTTAAATGGTAATATCATTCTTGAAACAAAATATAAGGCTATTTCAGTCCTTCGTGAAGGTTTATACAAAGTAAAAGAGAATAATTCATGGTCAATTTTTAATGATGAAGGTAGATTAACTAAGGAGACTTACGATGAAATAAACCTAGATGGTGATTATATCATAGTTTCCAAGAATGGTTTAAATGGACGGTTGAATGAGCGTGCAGAAAAAGTAATAAAATCAGACAATGGTAATGATTTAATTTTGCCGTTAAAATTTGCTTGGGGGCATGACTTTAAGAATGGCATAGCTAAAGTTCTTATCAATGGTTGTGAGAACTTTATTGATAATTCATTTAGTATAGTCGTCATCTCTGAAAATCATATAATTCCTATTGATAAATCCATTGATTATTTAGTATCGAAAGATAAAAAAGGGAATTACATCTTTGCTATAGACAAGAAATACGGCATTATCGACCATTTGGGTAAAATAATAATAGAAGCTAAATACCAGTATTTATCACATCTTGCAGATGAACTCTATATAGCAGGAATTATAAAAGAAGGTGATTATAAGAATACATATGGCATTATCGATATAGAGGACAAAACTATATTAACATTTGAGTATTCCTCCATAAAACCATATGGCGGAAAGATTCCTCGTAGCTATTGGACATGGGATGACAGATATGTAACGGAACAAGTAGAAGTACAAGAAGAAGTTCAACACTGGCTTGTACACAAAAATGGGTATGGGCTAATAGACCGTAATGGAAATATTTGTATCCCATCTGAATATGATGACATACAAAAGTTCGAAAAAGGATTCTTTGTAAAGAGCAATGGAAAATATGGGGTAATTGACTTAGATTACAATATAATTTGCGAACCCAAATATAGCATAATAGAACCTATTAATAATGGTTTATGGAAAGTCTCAATTATAACTTCACAAACATATAATAACAAAACGGAAGTTTTTGGTATCTTAGACTCATTTGGCAAAGAACGCCTTGAGCCTATATATCAATTTATTGGAAACGTAAATGACGACAGAGTTGTAAAAGGACGAGCTATTATCAACCTTAAGGGACAATTAGGTCTAGTTGACGAAAATTATTGTATTCTCGCAGAACCTCAGTATGAGCATATTTCAGAATTTAAAAATGGTAAAGCAACTGTAAATAAGCATATTTTTAAACAAAATATGCCAGGAGTGGATATTGTTCGTGGAGAAATAGACATTAACGGAGTTTTTACAGATATTTCTGAGATAATAAAGACAGATGTACATAGTATTAGCACTGCAGATGAAACAAATTCAAATGTAAAAACCATAGAAACACTTAAAAATGGATATGTAGTTATTCAAAAAGATGACCCTAGTACATATTATAAATATTGTGCAGTACTTGATAAAGATAACAATATCATTCTACCTTATAAGTATCATAAGATTGAACAACTCGATAATGGAATGTATTTGGTAGGAAATGGAGGTCGTTATGGTCTTTTAAATCAGGATTTCAAAGAAGTAATAATTCCTCAATATACATATCTCCAACAAATACAAAATGTTTTTCTCGCATCTACTAATTCGAATTTTTACAGTTCAGAAAAAAATGTAGGGTTAATAGACTCCTACGGAAATATAATTCTTAAATTTGATTATTCGGCTATCGAATCAGCTGCTCCAGGTTTAGTTTGGATTCATAAAGAGAAAAGAATTGGTTTAGCTACAACAGAGGGAAAAATGTTACTTGCTCCTCAGTATGGTAAAGTAGAGCCATTTATAAATGGTTTTGCAAAGGTGAATAACGGATATTGGTATGAGTATGATGAAGATTACGGAAGGCATTCTGTAAGGACTGTTACGGAATATTCTGATGGGAAATGGGGCTTGATAAATTCAGAGGGAGTTCTTATTTTGCCTTCTATTTATGATTCCATTTCTATTTTAGAAGATGATAGTATAAAAATTTCAAAACAAATTGGCGGAAATCATATAGTAACAGGGCTGGCAAATAAAGAAGGAGAGTTATTAATTCGAGATAGTAATGGTAACTATATTCTTGCATTAAAGAAATATGATTGGCAAGAAGATTTCAATACAGAAGGGTACTCTCAAGTATACTATAAAGGATGTATTGGGGTTGTAAATAAAAAAAGCCAACAGATTATCTCGTGTCAAATTGATGGAAAACCTTCAGAATTTGTTCTTCCTGAAGAATATGATTGGGGATATAATTCTACATCTCAGTTTGTAATTATAGAAATGAATGGCAAAAAAGGAATTATTGATTGTACTAATAACAATATTGTTATAAAACCTGTTTTTGATAAGATTGATGTATTAAGTGATAATACAAATTTCGTATTTAAGTGTGGTGTTCAAAATGAGAACCACAATAATTATAGACCATCACATACGTGGTCTATAATAAATATTGATGGAAAACCTATAATTGACATTCAAAGTGAAGAAATTATCCATTTGGGATTCTCATTACTTGCAGTTAAGACTAACAATAATAAATATTTAATAGAAGATTTTAATGGGTTATCGACTACCAAGTTATCTTTTGATACCGTATTTTGTTTTGGAGTTGTATCAAGTGTTCCATCAAGTTATAGTTGGGAAACACCTAAGAAAGTTGATGGACTTAACTTTGCAATCGTCGGATTAGACGACAAATATGGAATTATTGACAATCAAGGAAGACTGGCGATTTATCCCAAATACTCGTCTTTGTTAATACAAAAAAACGGTCAATTTTTGGCTGACGAAATTTTGATTAATAATCTTGAACAGAAGATAGTCGCTACGGATGACTCAGTTTTAATAATACCAGAAGACTATGATAAAGTAGAGAGATTGGAAAATGGCATCCTATTAGTGTCAAAGAATGAATTATTTGGCTGTATTAATCAAATAGGAACTGTAATTATACCATTAAAATATAGAGCATTAACATATCAGAACAATTTGTTAATTGCTGTTTGTTATGATGATAGTGATGAAACATATAAGTGTGGCGTAATCGATTTCCAAGAAAATCAGATTGTTCCATTTAGACAACAAATAGATGAAATAAAAATAGAATCAGGAATAATACTATACAAACAGGACTGGCATTGGGGAGCATATACTCTTCAAGGACAAGTTATTTGTGAACCTATATACGATCATATAGTATATGTAGCGCATAACCTTATAAAGGTTGGTATGGATGGAAAGGATTATGAATCCTATAATGATTATTATTGGGAAGATGGGGAACGATACGATTTTACCAATTATAACGAATATTCCATTATTAATTGGGGCTTAATTGACAATAATGGGAACGAGATACTTCCTCTTGAATATAGAGCGATAGCTGATAAGCTTATTGATGGATTGGTGGAAATTCGTTCAAATAAGAGAATTGGATATGTAGATATTACTGGGCGAGTTATTCTTGAGCCAACATATAAGAGTATAGGCAAATTTGTCGATGGGTATGCTGTCGTTTCTAAAGCATCCTACTACTATGATGAAGACGGACGTGATAGAGAAAGATCTTTATATGGAGTGATTAATAGTCAATTTAATGAGATTATTCCATGCGTTTTCAATAATATTGAATATGAGGTAGAAACAGGTCGATTCAAGACGGATGTGGGTTATAAGACTATAGACGGAAGATATGTAGCAATAGTTGATGGGAAAGAGCTTCTCGTAGATAAAAAATATAAATATTGTAAGCCATTTGACTGTACATGCGCCATAGCAGTTCGTGTTGCAGATGGACATGTAAATTACGGACTTATTGATAAAAAATCCAATGACATACTTCCTCCGATTTTTTCTCGTTTGGTTTATATAGAAAATGAACTTTACAAATTCAAAATCAATAACTTGTATGGTTTAGTTTCTTCTAAAGGTAATATCATCCTGCCCAATATATATAATGGTATAGGAAAATTCGAAGACAATTTGGCATGTGTTCAAGTTAATGTTCTTTCTGATGATAGATACGAACAGAAAAAACTATATGGATATGTTGATTCTTTGGGAAATGAAATATTGCCACCAAAATATGAATTTATTGGTAAGAGAAACTATAAATTTGCGGTGGTAATGAAAAATAAACTATGGGGGCTATTTGGCATAGAGAACCACCAACTTAAGATTTTTCCCAACGCATCATTTTTAGGACCATGTATGGAAAATCTTTGTAAAATAAATATTGGCGGCATCTATGATAAAAATAGTAAAAAAACTACAGGGGGCCTTTGGGGATACGTTTCTGTAGATGGACAAATTGTAATAGAACCTATTTACGAACAGGCATACAGTTTTTCAGATGGTATGGCAGCTGTTAAACTTAACGGTAAGTGGGGATTTATCAATTCGGAAGGGATAATTATTGTGCCTTGTGAATATGATAAAGTAGAAACTCGTTTTGAAAATGGTAAAGGCAAGTTGTTGAAAGATGAGGAAATCTTCGTTTTTGACAAATCTGGTAAGCAGATAGAATCTTATGAACAAGAAGACGAAGATTACTATGATGGCGGATATTATGATGATACTCAAAGTATTTATGATAATCCATATTATAATGATAATCTTGATATGGACCAACAGTCTATAGAGTTTTGGAATAGTTTATAAACAAATGATTATGGGAAATCCTATTAATTCAAAAGATTCAATATATCCAAATATTATTGCTTCACGTGAAGATATATCTGAGTATCTGTTCCATTTTACAAAAGGCAAAGAAGCTATATCGACATTAAAAAATATACTTTCGCAACAAAGCCTTAAGAAGGGAGAAAAGAACCCAATATGTTTTACAGAGACTCCCTTGTTTTTTCTACCCAAGATGTTTGAACTATTCATAAAGAGTTATCCACACAATCCGATGTACGCTCCTTATGGTATAGGATTTAAGAAAGATTATATTTTTGCTTTAGGAGGTAGACCTGCAATATATGGGAAGAAAGAAGAAATGGATTTACTTCCAGAGGAACTTAAATGGAGATTTGTTGAATACAATCATAATTATAAAGATTTCACTTGGCTGCGCGAATGGAGAATTAATATTCCCGAATTATTTTTTGACAAAAATGATTGTATCATAATAACTAGGAATGAGGCACAATTATTTGAATTAACCCAAGAAGAAGGAGAACTAGAAGAATTTATAATTGATTATATTAAAGATGGACAATACATCATTGAAAGCCATCAAGCTAGAATCCCTATGAAACATTATAAAGGGGTAAACTTAGAATGTATAAATGAATGGTGTCAGACAAAACAAGATTTAAATGATTTATTGTCATGGCAAGAAATTTTTAACATCGACAAATAATTATATTTATGGGACGATATTATTATCCGAACGAAAATGACGCTCTGAGTGCTAAAATTCATTTCCTAAGAGAGCATCACTATAAGATAAAACATTGTTTCCGTAATACATGGGGAACGGGATTTGTTTTATTTGATACTAAAGAGGATGTAAATGAATGGTATAAAGAGCATACAGGACATCCTTTCTATACAGAGGTATATGAAAAAGGAGCAAAATTTACTGAAACTGAAGCCATTTCAGAAATTGAAAATAGTTATGGAGGTTTAATAGATATTGTACTTTCAAATCGAGCAATGTCATTGCCAGTGTTAGCAATAGGGTTACCTTCATCTTCAGCTTTTGGAAATCGTATGCTACTTAAATTTGCAAAATCGACAGATGAAAATGATATAGAATGGCGTTTTTATATTCATTATAACGCAAGGTGCTGGGATGTTTCTTCTGTGAGTAATACTTCTATCAGGAAAGCACTTATAAAATTGCTTTATAACCATTTTTATGAGCACAGATTTAAGCAGCGAATAGAAGGTAGTAAAACATATTATGGGAAATAGCTATATTCATTAATTATGGCACTTACAATTAACATAAACGGTCTGCCTAACAAGCAGAAAATAGAACCTAACCGTATTGAATTTAAGAAGGGCTGGAATCCAGCGAGCATATACCACAGCGTATGTGCGTTTGCCAATGGCTTTGATGACCTTGGAGGTGGCTATATCGTAGTTGGTGTTGATACAGACGAAACAAGGAATAGTTATTCGTCCGGTTGGTGGAATTCCAACAGAAAAAAATTGATGGTATTCTTCAAGATATGGTTGGCTACAATAATGTCTCGTACTAATGTTGAGGATGTCGATGGAAAGTATGTGCTTGTGATATGGTGTCTTGCATGAATTGACCGACCATATTCACTTTCCTAGAACGTAACCGCCAAGAACAACATAAAGAAATATTTCTATGTCCGTAGTGGTACTGGCAGTATCATAGCTAAGGTGAAATCCTTGATGAACTGCGTGAATTGGTAAGCCGTGTTCCTTTTGATGAACATGGAAATCCAGATATTAGAATAGAAGATATTTCAACCCAAATCGGTCATTAGAAAAATTTGCCTTTCACTTTGTTTGAAAAGCAACTTGATTATGGCAATAATTAAGTTGCATATTAAAAAATAAAGCTATTGTAAGAACTCCACCTTACATTTTTGTTTGCAAAAATCTCTAATGACCAATTGGGGGGCAACGAGTTATTAGATTGAATTTTGATAACTCCTTTTTCTCAGTTTTAGCGATTTAACAATTACATTCTGAATCCTCTACTTTTTCCTGGCTCTTCTGTAGATTGTCGCAAACCTTGCCTTAATTTTTCCCATTGCTCTTTGAACCATTCACTGATTGGTTGTCGGTTTATAGTTAGCACCAATTTGTTATCATCGGTCGGATTTTTCTCTATCTTGAAGATGTCGTTTTTGATTTCAAACTTTCTTCTGTGTTCCTCGAAATAAATCTTACCATTACACCTGATAGCTTCCTTTTTGCTCAAAAGACTGTTTATCATATCTTTGGTAAATCCGATGGCATAACATAGTCTTTCCATTCTCAACATTTCTTTGAGCAATGGAAACCAGTTGAATGCCTTTTCAAGAATGGTGTTCAATCGAGATATTTCCTTGTCTTTGGCTTCAAGCTCTTGATTATGTATTCCTTGTATGTTACGAATTTGTCTGCCATGCTGTTCCTGCATTTGTTGCATCTGCACTTTTAAGTCATCAATGTTTTTGTCACGCTTGGCAATTTCATGACGTAAATTCTCGTTAGATTGTTCCAAATCTTTCAATTTTCCACTGCCGAAAAGAGAACCGACACCGCTTGCTATGGCTGTGGCTGCATCAGTGGCTACACTTTTGAGTTTGTCGGTGCGTATCTCTGCTTTTACCTGTTTGAGTTCCTGCTCGGCAAGGTTTACCTGTTGCTCCTTGTGTCGCTTGGTTTCCTCTATACGTTGCAGTTCGGCTTT
>OBAA01000381.1_pt1 | contig 47983 bp, 44 predicted proteins | sample 1475961 | NCBI WGS metagenome assembly OBAA01 (sample SAMEA2579960, study PRJEB22360) | human gut metagenome | biome: human gut; feature: human-associated habitat; material: faeces | place: Denmark | collected 2008/2010 | reverse complement strand
TGAGATTCCTCAAAGACGAGTATGGCATTGGCGGACGCTCTCATGCCTTGTCCGGCGCAACACACAGCGGCGAAGATCACGACGGGAAAGGGTTGCACTATAAAAAGCAGGACTGCCCGGATGTTCACTTGAACTGGGAAAATGTTGCCAAGCGCATTACCTTTCTTATCCAGAAAGGCCGCTATCTTACCGAACAGGAACAGGCGCAGTATGACAAAATCCAGGCTGAAAAAGAACTGGCAGAAGAAGATGCCATTCAAGCACAGCAGCCGGAGGTGGAGAAAGAAACGCTAAATCCTACCCTTCGGGAGCAGTTTGAGCAGTATAAGCCTGTGGTGACTGCCGCCATTTCCGAGGATGCCGCATACCGCAATGCCTGCGGTCATTCTGACCGTGAAAATGCTGTCATCGAGGGCAATGCTGCCATCCGACGTGCCGTTCTCGGCTCCGGTGATTTGGAGCTGATTCGGCTCTATTCCGATGTGCCGGAGTTCCGCCAACGGCTGCACCGGGAAGTAATTGACGAAACCTACCCACGGCTCCATGAAATGCTGCGTCCTCTCTCGCAGGATGAGATTGACGATGCCATCCGCGCATGGAACGGCGATATTCAGAGCAAACACGCCGTTGTCCGCTACATGGAACAGCATGGGCGGGAAAAAGATACCGCCGCATGGCTGGCTCAGGAATACAGCGGCAACGACAGCAAGAGCCTATTTGTGATCCGCGCCGGAAGCCCAGAAGGGATTGAGCTGCCCTGGCCCAAGGTACAGCGCCGGATTGCTCAGCTTATCAAGGAGGACCGGTTTTATACCGAAGCGGAACAGGACCGGTTTGACAACATCGACCCCATCGCCATCCGGGAGGCGCTGGCCGAGCGCGGTATTGTGAATGGTGAGCTGGTGGATGAAGAAAAACTGGACAATGACCCGTATGTCCAGCGTGTGATGGCAGATGTTGAGGCCATATCCAGAGAGGGCATCCCGGCAGATGAGCCGGAACAGCCTTCTCCCCATAATTCGCGTGTTCTGGTTTCAGATGAGGAATACGCTGCGGCTCGTGGCACACTCCGGGAACGAACTTCTTACGATCCGGCAGTCCTGCCCTATCATGTGGGTGATATTGTCTATCTGGATGACCGCGCCCACCAGATCACGGAGCTGCGGGATGAGACGGTGCAGCTGCTTCCCACCGGCATGAGCTACCCCATCTACCGTGCCGAGAGCCGGGAACAGTTCGAGCAACTTTTGCGGGCAGACAAACGCAACGGCTTTTATACGGAAATCTTGCCGGTTGACCCCGACAAAGCCGATCAGGATCTGTGGGATGTGCTGTCGCATGGGCTGATTAGCGAGCAGGAAAAAGCAGAGCTTTCCGAACTGCTTCGTACCGGCAAGACCAACAGCGAGGTTGCCCTGTGGCTGAGCCGGGCCTATCCCAATATCGTGGAAACGATGGAACTGGAGACCGGTGATACTGCCGACTACCGCACCACTCCTGAAGGCATCGAACTGGAAGTGCTGGGTGCAGACGAAAAGCGTCTGGCCATGCTGTCCTTCCGTTGGAACCAGGTTGCGCCTTTGCTGCGAGGTTTGTACGCCCGTCAGCTGGACGGCTTTGGGCAGGAACGCCCCGAACCGGCTGCCGAACCCCCGGCTTATCACGCCGAGACTGTGGCTGTCTATCCCGGTGACAAGAACCATCTGCCCTATGATGTGGTGATCCAAACCCTGCGAACCAATGAGCCAGAGCCGCCTGCACCTGCCGCAGAGCCGGAGAAAACCCCGGATGAAGTGCTGGACGAACACCCCGTTTCCATTCAGGTCAATGGCCAGTGGCAGACCTTCCCCAATGCCAGAGCCGCCGAGGAAGCCGCTTACGGGGAATACAAGGACAACCTGCGCCGCACCGCTGAGAATTTCCGTATCACCGACGACCACCTGGGCGAAGGCGGTCCGAAAGCCAAGTTTCAGGCCAATATCGCGGCAATCAAGCTGCTGAAATATCTGGAGGAAACCACTGAACAGGCAACGCCGGAGCAGCAGAAAATTCTTTCCCGGTATGTGGGCTGGGGCGGTCTGGCCGACGCCTTTGACCCGGAGAAGCCCGCATGGGCTGCGGAATATACCCAGCTGAAAGAGCTGCTGACCCCGGAAGAATATACTGCCGCCAGAGGTTCCACCCTCAACGCGCACTACACCAGTCCCACGGTAATCCGGGCCATCTATGAGACCGTGGGCCGCATGGGTTTTGAGACCGGCAACATCCTGGAGCCGTCCTGCGGTGTGGGTAATTTCTTCGGTATGCTGCCGGAGGAAATGCGAAACAGCCGTCTTTACGGCGTGGAGCTGGATTCCATCAGTGGACGGATTGCAAAGCAGCTCTATCCCAAGGCCGACATTACCGTGGCCGGATTTGAGACCACCGACAGACGGGACTTTTATGACCTTGCCATCGGCAATGTGCCGTTCGGCCAGTATCAGGTCCGGGACAAAGCCTATGACAAGCTGAATTTCAACATTCACAACTACTTTTTCGCCAAGGCGCTGGATCAGGTGCGTCCCGGTGGTGTGGTGGCCTTTGTCACCAGCCGCTATACGATGGATGCCAAGGATTCCACCGTGCGCCGCTATCTTGCCCAGCGTGCTGAGCTGCTGGGAGCTATCCGTCTGCCTAATGACGCGTTCAAAAAGAATGCCGGTGCCGAGGTGGTATCGGACATCATCTTCCTCCAAAAGCGGGACCGCCCGTTGGACATCGTGCCGGAATGGACCCAGACCGGACAGACGGAGGACGGGTTTGCCATCAACCGGTATTTTATCGACCATCCGGAAATGGTGCTGGGCAGACAGGAGCCGGTAAGCACTGCCCATGGCATGGACTACACTGTGAATCCTATCGAGGGACTTGAGGTTGAAATCTACTTCAACTTTGTGGGCCGCTATATCCCTCCTGCCTTGCAGCTGGTTCCCCTGACCCCGGAGGAACAGGAAGAACTGCGGAAGAAGGAGGAACGCAAGGACAGGCTTCACCAGAACTACTTACGCCGTAAGGCAAACGGCAAGCAGAAGGAATGGGAAGAACGCTACAACGCCAAGCGCAAGGCGAAAATGGAGGCAGCAAAGGCCGCAATCCTGGCCGAGGATATGGAGAAGGGCATTTTTACCACCGTCAGCCAGTTACCCAGACAGGAGCCGCGCAAGGCCACCTTACCGGCCAGCGCCGCAGTTTAACCATCACAGTGCAAAGGAGGACAAACATGAACGAATTGACTTACACCCGCTGCGGGGATTACTACATCCCCGACCTGGAGTTGTCCGAGCAGCCGGAGGCCCCCATCGGCAAGTATGGCCGTATGCGGCAACGCTACCTGAAAGAACACCGGCCCGGCCTTTACAGCAGCTTGATTTTGAGCGAAAAGCTGTACCCGCACCTGTTGGAGATTGACCGGGCGGCGCGGGAGCGGATGGACGCTATGCTGCCCCGGATGATGGAGGCGGCGGGCGTCATTGAGGAAGTGAAAGCCCGTGACCCCATGCGCTGGGTGGGCCTGATGAACACGCTGAAAGCGCAGGAGGAGGAAATTGTGCTGACAGAGCTGATTTATCAATAATTTTGCAAGCGGAGGCTGCTACTTGCGGCCTCTGTTTGTTTTGCAATTCCGCCATATCTTTTCCTTGAACTTTTGTATAAAATGAAATATAAAGAATATGTCGTCAGAGGTTGACAAGAGTAAAAAAACAATTTAACATATAATTAGTTAACGCTAACCGAAAAGGAGGAAGATATGAGTGAAAGAGTTACATGGAACAGAATGGTACGGTGAATATGCTACGCTAACTGATGAACATAATGATTATGTTCAAATCGAATATAAATGTAATGGAACAGGTCGTCTCTATGACTACACTCTTTTCCCTGGTATTGACTTAATTTTTATGGATTTTAACTGCTCAGATACATTCCATGAGCCTATTCCTAATAAGAATATCATCGAAATCCGTCATTACCAAAAAGGACGCGTTGAGTTTGAGCTAAGAAATAATAAAGTTTTCCACATGAAAGAGGGAGAATTTTGCATCAATGCCCTTGCTAATATTCCTGCGGCCTATTCCTTTCCCTTTGGATATAGTGTAGGACTAAGCTGTGTGATTGATAAGGATTCTGTCGATGTGGAAACACAACAGATTTTTTCGTACTACAACATTGATGTTCTAAATCTCGGGCGAGAATTGGAATTAGAAAAAAAGTGGTTTTTATGTCGGACACCACAGCGGTTGTTACATATCTTTGAAGAATTGTATGCTGCAAAAGGTGTTGAAGAGCGAGATTATTTCCGTATCAAATTATTGGAACTATTTTACCATATCAAACAGCTGCGGATTGAAGATCAGTATGAGGCAACGTATTATGCCAAAGAACAAATTGAAATCATCAAACGCATCCGCCAACAGCTCATAGAAAACCTCGACAAAAAAATATCCATAGAAGAACTTTTGCGAAAGGAGCCAATGAGCAAGGTCACATTTCAAGCTATTTTCAAACAGGTTTATGGCGATACGCCCTACGCTCATATCAAAAAGTATAAAATGAATCTTGCGGCTATTTATTTGCAGGAAACAGATCAATCAATCACGCAAATAGCCGGTGAACTTGGATATTCAAATATTAGTAAGTTTGCGAAAGCATTTCAAGAAGTGTTTGGAATGCTTCCAAAGGATTACCGCAAAGCAAAAAAGTGATTTAACTTTTGGGCTGTTTTTCTGATTCGTTTTTTCCTTTGGAGTAGTTAGGGAAAACAAACTGATGTAGAATGGCAATATGGTTAGCAACCGCTAACCATATTGCCATTCTATTTTTAAGGAGGGTTCTAAAATGGAACAAACGGTGAAGAAAAAATTTGGCATTCGTGACATTATGACGATTGCCGCAATGATGGTAATTACTTACCTTGTCGCAATGGTTATCGGCTCCGTTACGCTGCCTTTTCCGGTGGTGTACCTGTACGGTTCTGCCGGCATTGATGCTTTTATTGGAGCAATCTTTTATCTGGTCGCAGCAAACCGCGTCAACAAACATGGCCTTCTGTTTGCGTGGGCCGCAGTCTACGGGATAATTCAGGGCGTCATGGGCTATATGTTCCTGATTCCATATTTCCTGGTGGTAGCACTCATTGCCGAGCTAACCATGATTGGCAAGGATACATACCGCAATGCTGTCCGCAACCGGATCGGCTGGACGGTAAATGCCATCGGCAACTTTGTCGGTTGCGCCGTACCGCTGTGGTGGGCGTGGGACAGCTATCAGGAAATGGCTGCAAGCAGCGGGTTTGATGCAAATACTCTGAATATGCAGTTCTCTATGGTGACTTCTCCGGCACTGATGCTTCTGGGTATTGCCATTACTGCGGTTCTTGCCATCCTCGGTACATTGTTCGGCCAGCGGTTGCTCAGAAAGCATTTCCAAAAAGCGGGCATTGTAGGATGATGGCCGAAGAAAAAAAGCAAAGACGGATTGACCGGATCGATGGGCGCACAGTTCTTTTCCTGACGCTGTGCGCCTGTATCGTGACCTTTTTTGCAACAAGTTTTTTAGGGCATGGGATTTTTACCTTTTGGATTTTTTTGATCCTTTGCTGGTTCGGCTTATATAAACAGGCCCTGGGATGCTTTGCGGTCTATTTAGTGGCGATTGTATGGCTGATGATTGAGACGAAATATCAGATCAGCATCCCCTCTCCGCTGCTACTCAGCATGATTTACAAGCTGTTGCTTCCCGCTATGCCTGCTTATCTTCTGGCTAAAATCCCGTCCGGGAAATTGACAGCCAGCCTGCGAAAAATGCCGATCCCTACCCGTATCATGCTTGTTTTGATCGTCATGCTCCGCTTTGCTCCGACTGTGCTACATGAATTTGGCGAAGTCAGGGAGGCCATGAAAATCCGTGGTTTCTTAAAATCGGTTGGCAATGTTTTGAGGCATCCAATGGACACATTGGAATACGCCATTGTTCCGATGGTGTTCCGCTCCTTAAAGATCGCGGACGAGTTAGCCGCTTCTGCCATTGTCAGGGGAATTGAAAGCCCCTACAAGAAAGAAAGCTACTATGTCAGCCGGATCGCTGCGCTGGATTACTTTTTGATTGTTGTCAGCGTGGGAGCTGCCGTGTGCTGCTGTCTTTTATAGGAGGAATGGAATGGGAAAAGAAATTATGATCCGTGACCTGACCTTTTCCTATGGCGGGAACGGAAATCAACTGGAACACATATCGTTAGACATTGCCGCTGGGGAGGTCATTGTTATGACCGGCCCATCAGGGAGCGGGAAAAGCTCTTTGACGAGAGTGATTAACGGCCTGATCCCCTACTTTTATGAGGGGGAATTAAGCGGAGAGGTTTTTGTGGACGGAAAACCGCTGAAAGAGATTCCGTCCTGGGAGCGCGGCAAAATCGCAGGGAATGTATTTCAAGACCCCAGGAGCCAGTTTTTTGCCAATGAGGTAGCTGGTGAGATTGCTTTCGGCTGTGAGAACTATGGGTATTCCCATGAGGACATTCAGAACCATGTTCACCGGGCAGCGGCAGACATCAAAATTCAGGACATTCTGGATCACAGTCTGCACAGCCTGTCTTATGGGATGCGCCAGAAAGTTGCGATTGCGTCTGCGGAGGCGATTGACCCGGAAATCTATGTCATGGATGAACCGTCCGCCAATCTGGATATTGCATCTACCTACCGCTTTGCAGACATTATCCGCGCTTTGAAGCAGCAGGGAAAAACCATTATCATAGCAGAACATCGGCTTTATTATCTGATGGATCTGGCAGACCGCTTCCTGTGTGTGCAGAAAGGGAAAATTGTGCGGGAATTTACCGCGCAGCAGATGAAAGCCCTGTCCAATGAGGAAATCCGGGCGCTGGGGCTTCGCACTCCTGACCTGCACCAGATCGAGCAGGCAGAAATCCCGTCTGCGGCAACCAGCGAGGTTGTTCTGGAAGTGAAAAAGCTGAACCACTCTTTTGGTGAGACGATTGTGGCAAAGGATGTTGACTTTCAATGCCGCAAGGGAGAAGTGGTAGCCCTGATCGGCCCTAACGGGACGGGCAAAAGCACCATAGGACGAATCCTGGCAGGGCTATTGAAAGAGAAATCCGGCGAAGTCGTTTTGTTCGGAAAGCATTGTAGATCGAAAGGCCGCTTGGGAAAGGTCTGGTACATTCCCCAGGATTTAGACAGCCAGCTTTTCGGTGAGGACCTGCTGGATGAACTGACTACCGGCGCAGAGGTCAGCCCAGAGCGGAAAAAAGCGGCGGAGGAAATTCTGGAGGCCCTGGAGCTGATGCCGTTTGTCAAACAGCATCCCTCCACGCTGTCAGGAGGGCAAAAGCAGCGGCTGGCCCTTGGCGTGGCGCTGATGCACGAAGCGCCGATCATCGTACTGGACGAACCGACAAGCGGGCTGGACGGTACGAATATGCGGAATGTCAGCCGGATGATCCGCAAGCTGGCAAAGATGGGGCGCACCATTATCGTCATTACCCATGATGCGGAGTGTGCGCTTGCCTGCTGTGAGCGGGCAATACGCCTTGAAAACGGCTGCATTACCGATGATTTTCAAATCAGAGGCGCAGAGCTTCTTTTAGACAAAATTGGATATGACAAAAAGGAGGGTTAGAAATGGCACAGCAAAACGAGAAGCAGCCGAAAGCGAAAACCGGACTGGCACGCTGCCTGGAACTGGCTTCCGGCCATAAAGGGCTGGTGTTCCTGGCAGGTTTTTTGGCGGCGCTGGCTGCGATCTGTTCTTTTGTACCGTACTTATCAATCTACTACATCATTCGGGAAATCCTGTTTGTTTACCCGGATATGTCGCTCTTGAATGTTTCCACGATTTCGACCTGGGGATGGCTGACCCTGGCTGGAATTTTGGGAAACATCGTATTTTACTTTTTTGCCCTGTTGTGTTCCCACGTTGCGGCGTTTGGAACGCTTTATGAATTGAAGGTAGCCTTTGCCGACCACATCATGCATATTCCCCTTGGGTATCATTTGACCTTGGGAAGCGGCAAGCTGAGAAAAATCATGGACGAAAACATTGAAAGCGTTGAGAAATTCATCGCTCACCAGCTCCCGGACTTTGTGGCCTCGCTGGTCGCACCGCTTGTTCTGGTCATCATTCTTCTCGGAATTGACTGGCGGTATGGAGTGGTTTGCCTGGTCGGTATTGTTCTGGCCTTTATTGTGCAGTTTGCAGGCTTCAACGGAGAAGCAAAGGAAAAAATGCACCGTTTCCAGACCGCTCAGGAAAACATGAACAGCGCCTCCGTGGAATATGTGCGCGGTATGTCGGAGATCAAAGCATTTAATCAGACCGCCGATTCCTTTAAGCGGTTGAGCAAATCCATTACAGACTATACCTCTTTCGTGTTGGAATACGCATTGGGCTGGCAGAACTGTATGCCTGCTTTTACCACGATCATCAACAATATTTATCTGCTTTTGATTCCGGTGGGTGTTCTGATCGGGATGCATACTACGGATTTCAGGGAGTATTCGCTGACATTCATTTTCTACCTGATTATTGTCCATGCGATTTCCGGTGTCCTGAATAAAATCATGTATATCTCTGAGTCCTTTACGCAGATTGACGGCAGCGTGGAGCGTATGGATGAAATCCTGCGTATCCCGGTCCTGCCCGAAAAGAGTACGGCGGCAACAATCGAAAACTATGGGATTGCTTTCCGGGATGTCAGCTTTTCCTACGAAGCCGATTCCCAGGTCAAGGCCCTGTCTCATGTTTCTTTCTTTGCGGATCAGGGCAAGGTGACAGCCATTGTCGGCCCCTCCGGTGGCGGTAAGAGTACCATCGCCAGCCTGATCTCCCGGTTTTATGATGTGACGGACGGAAGTATTCAGATTGGCGGCGTTGACATTCGGGACATTCCGCTGGATGCGCTGATGGATAAGGTCAGCTTCGTATTTCAGGATACGTTCCTGTTCAAGCAGAGCATCCTGGATAACATCCGTATGGGAAATCCAGATGCTACGGAAGAACAGGTGATTGCGGCGGCAAAGGCGGCAAGATGCCATGAATTTATTGAGCAGCTTCCAAACGGGTATCAGACTGTGATTGGAAGCACCGGCGTTCATCTCTCAGGTGGTGAGCGCCAGCGGATTGCCATTGCAAGGGCTATCGTAAAAGACGCGCCCATTATCGTTCTGGACGAGGCAACTGCGTTCAGCGACCCGGAGAACGAGTACCTGATTCAAAAAGCCTTTGAAAAGCTGATTCAGAATAAAACGGTTGTAATGATCGCCCATCGCCTGTCTACGATTCGTAATGCTGACCAGATCCTTGTCATGGAAAAGGGCTGTCTGATTGAATCCGGCACCCATGACGAGCTGCTGAAGAAGGACGGAAAATACGCGCAGATGTGGAGCAGCTATACGGAGTCGATCAACTGGAAAATTGGCACAGGAAAGGCGGTGTGATCTATGAGTAAGCTGAAAGAAAAGTTAATGCTGTCGGAGAAAGGCTACTCCGACCTGAAAAAAGCGATTACGGCCTGCACAATAACCAATATTGTGCTGCTGCTTCCTTCAATGGTGGCCTGCCTACTCTTTTGGGAACTGCTGAAACCGTTCACCGGAGAGGCAATTTCATGGGACGCACTGTGGAAGCTGCTGGGACTGGGGGTGGTTGCGGCTATTCTGGTATTCCTGGCTGCAAAAAATGATTATAGAAAAACCTACATTGCTTCTTATAAAGAGGCCGGCACGACCAGACTTCGGATCGCAGAACATCTTCGCAAGCTCCCCATGAGCTTCTTTAACACAAAAGATTTATCTGATATTACCACAAACATGATGGCGGATTGCAGCAGCATGGAATCCATGCTCAGCAGTACCATTCCGCCGCTGATCGCAAATATTATCTCTGTCACCCTGATCTGTATTTGTCTGGCATTTTTTGACTGGAGAATGGCCCTTGCGATTTTCTGCACGATGCCGATCACATTTCTTATCATCTGGTGCGGACGCAAACTGCAACTCCACCTGTTTGACAAACAGGTGGATGTGAAATTGGAGGCGTCCAGCCAGATTCAGGAATACTTGGAAGGTATCAAAATCATCAAATCCTGTGGTCTTGGTGGTTCCCGTTTCTCTACACTGGATAAAGCACTTCAAGCCATGAGAAAAATCGCCATCAGGGTGGAACTGGCCTCTGGTATTCTGGTTCAGGGAGCCAGCCTGGTTCTGCAAGCAGGTCTTGGTATCACCATTTTTATCGGGACGGTACTGATAACTGGCGGTCAAATTGAACTGCTTCCTTTGCTGGTGCTGTTCATGTTCTCCACGCAGATTTACGGCCCAATCCTTGCCATCCTTTCGCAGTTAACCTCTCTGTTTCATTTGGGGACTGTTACCAACCGTATGCGTACCCTGCTAACCACGCCCGCTATGGAGGGCGAGGATAAGGATGTATCCAAGTATGACATTGAACTGAAAAATGTCACTTTCGGATATAACCAGGACGATGTTATCAAGGATGTGTCTTTCTCTATTCCAGCTGGCAGCGTAACGGCCCTGGTAGGGCCTTCCGGCAGCGGCAAAAGCACAATTTCCAAACTCATTGCCCGCTTTTGGGATGTAAGAAAAGGTCAGATTTCCATTGGTGGTATGGATGTTCGCACCATTGAACCGGAACACCTGATGCGCTGTATGTCCTTTGTATTTCAGGATGTGACCTTGTTCAACGACACTGTTTTTAACAATATCCGTGTAGGCAACATGAACGCTACCGAGGAGCAGGTCATGGCGGCGGCAAAGGCGGCATACTGTGACGAATTTATCCAGCGATTGCCGGACGGTTATCAGACTGTCCTTGGAGAAAACGGCAGCACTCTTTCTGGTGGTGAGCGTCAGCGGATTTCCATTGCCCGCGCTCTGCTGAAAGATGCCCCGATCATTCTTCTGGACGAGGCAACCGCATCCCTTGACCCGGAGAACGAGGTTTTGATCCAGCGGGCTATTGCAAAGCTGGTGGAGGGCAAGACGGTCATTATGATTGCTCACCGGCTCCGGACTGTCGTGGATGCAGACCAAATTCTCGTTCTTGATAACGGTAGACTGGTGGAACACGGTACACATGATGAATTGATGAAAAAGAACGGATTGTACCATAAACTGTTCCATATCCAACAGAAGAGTCTTGGTTGGGCTGTGTAAATTGTTTTAGAAGGGAGATGTTCCATGAAACTTCGTGCGTCCGGGGAGGACTATTTGGAGTCTGTGCTGATACTCCAAAAGAAGCAGGGCATGGTGCGTTCCGTTGATCTTGCTCGGTACATGGGTTTTAGTAAACCGAGTATTAGTCATGCGGTAGGCGTTTTGAAGAACGGCGGTTTTCTGACCGTGGATGGAGACGGATTCCTCCATCTAACTGACATAGGCCGGGAAGTTGCCGAGAAAGTCTATGAACACCACTTGTTTTTTACGGAGCAACTTGTGGCCGCCGGCGTTGATCTGGAAACAGCGGAACAAGAGGCTTGCCGGATGGAGCACGCCATTAGTGATACTTCCTTTCAGAAATTGAAGGAAAAAATACAGAAAACCAATTAGCGCACATCGATTCTGTACTACATAATGAATGATCTGCCCCGGACGGGGAAAGAAAAAAACTGTTGATTTGGGACAGATGATTTTGTGCGCCCATTTTAGAAATACCATCCTTACCGGCGGTTTTGAAGAACATTTCAAGGCCGCCGTTTCTTTTGCCCTTAAAGGAAATGACGCGCTGACGCTGGCAAATACGGCGGCTGAAAGGAAGGCGGAAAAACGGGGGGGCTTACAGGAGGGAGCCGCCATGACACAACCTGACCGCCGACAAATTCTGACGGGATTTTTGCTACCGTCAAAAAAAGCCTGGCCGCAGAATGGGAGAAGTCTGGCAGCGGTTGCGAAAATCGTCGCTTTTTTAACTTAATATAGTGCTTTTTTCGCTTGAATAGCTTCATGCTGTCCGGGCGTTTTTTCATACCTGTGGGGCCGTAACATCGGGCCAGCATGGCCCGAACCCTGGCCCCAGTGCCGTTCTCCGCCGCCCCATTCAGATTTACCAAAAAAATCTGAATGGAGGAAAGGCAGATGGAAGTTACCATCAATTATAACGGACAAGCTGTGGCCGTGGAGGTTACGCTGGAAGTCTATGAATTTCTTGACCGGGCCGATCACAAAACGGAGAACCTGTTCCATGAACAGCGGCGGCATTGGGATGGCCGGGAGTTTGACGAGTACATCATTACCACCGAGGGTGTAGGGGTCTACGGCGAAACGCCGGAGGAATACCTTTGCCGCATGGAAACGCTGCATGAGCTGATAGCTGTTCTGGACACCTGTACCGAGGCCCAGCGCCGCCGGTTCCTGCTCTATGCGCTTGACGGGCTGAGCCTTGCAGAGATCGGTGTGCTGTGCGGCTGCTCCAAAGTGGCTGTTTATCAAAGTGTGGAAGCGGTCAGAAAAAAAAAATTATAAATTTCTTTGAGAACAGGCTTAACGAAAGCTCCACAACTTGAAGCAGACTGCCCGGACGCTGAACTTTCTGACGGAGCATGAAATCGAAGGCTACCCGGATTTGGAAAGCCGGGTGGCCGAGATCACCGCCGCCAGCACCGAAGCTGCCGCCGCATTGAAAGCAGCAGAGCGCCGACTTGCTGAAATGGCCATGCTGATAAAGGATGTCACCACCTGTAAGGAACTGCACCCACTGTTGCAGGAGTATCAGCGGGCTGCTGACAAAAAGCAGTTCCGACGTAAGCATGAAGGAACCTTGATTCTCTATGAAGCAGCGGCGAAAGCTCTAAAAGAGCAGGGATTTCAAAAGCTGCCCGACCTCTACGCCCTGAAAAACGAGTATAAGCAACTGGCCGAGCAGAAAGACCAGATGCAGCGGCAGTACAATGATGCCAAACGCCAGATGCAGGAGTATGGCATCATAAAGCAGAATGTGGACGGCATTCTGCGGACAACGCCGGGAAAGGAGCAGATGCAGGAACGGTAAGCTGCGCAAGTTTTCCTCACAATCGGCTGACAGTTCAGACAATATCTGCTATAATTAAAACAATGATTCTTAGAAAAAATCCTCAACTGGAAAGGAGATTTTTCAAATGGACAGCAACCTCATTCCGTATCAGCCTGTAATCTCCGATATTAAAAATTTGATTGCCGCAGGTCAGAACGTTGCCTATAATGCAGCCAACCGTGCAATGATTATGACCTACTGGAACATTGGAAAGCGCATTGTTGAAGAAGAACAGAGCGGTGCCGAGCGTGCAGAGTATGGCAAGAGGCTGATTCCTGTTCTTTCTGCTGAACTCACAAAGGAATTCGGCAACAGCTATTCCAGCCGAAATCTTCACTATTACCGTAAATTTTGCCATTGCTTTCCTGATTCCGAGATTTTGAACACGCGTGTTCAAAATCTTAATTGGTCACATTTTCGGGCTTTGCTTCGTGTTCCCGATGAAGATGCCCGTATTTGGTATATGAATGAAGCAGCCAACGAAAATTGGAGTGCCCGCACCTTAGACCGCAATATTGGCACACAGTATTATTATCGGCTGCTCCATTCTCCAAAAAAAGAAGCTGTCATTGCAGAAATGAAAGAGAAAACTGCGGCCGAACCCAAGCATCAGTTTGAACTTCTCAAAAGTCCCATCGTGGCAGAATTTTTGGGCTTCCGTACCGAAGATTCCTTTGCAGAGTCTGATTTAGAGTCTGCAATTCTTTCTCACATCCGGGACTTCCTCATGGAAATGGGAAAAGGCTTTGCTTTCGTGGCCCGGCAACAGCATATTGTGACCGATACGGAAGATTACTACATCGACCTTGTGTTCTATAACATCGAACTAAAATGCTATGTTCTGATTGACTTGAAGATGGGCACAATCACCCATCAGGATGTCGGCCAGATTGATATGTATGTTCGGATGTACGATGAACTCAAATGCAAAGAGGGCGACAACCCCACAATCGGCATTCTACTGTGTGGCGAAACCAGCGAGGACATTGCACGATATTCTGTCCTGCATGATAACGACCACCTGTTTATGTCAAAGTATCTAACCTACCTGCCCACTAAAGAACAACTTCGAGCTGAAATTGAGCGGCAAAAGAATATTTTCTATATGCAGCATCCGAAGCTGGAAGATGAAAATCATGACAGACAATAACAACGGATAAAAAGAATGGAGATACAAAATGGAATATCTGGCATTTAAACAGTATCTTGGGAAAATATTTGGAGTTACCGAAGTGACGGAAGATCAGGACATATTCGTCACACTTGATTCCCGCTTTATTTCAAGAAGGGATAGTGAAAATCTTTCGTTTACTATAGCTAACGACGAATTGAAAGAATTATTTCTCAAGGTGACCGCCGCATCGTTCAATAGACTAGAATATTTTACGAATAACACTTACGAGATTGCAGTAGATCAAGACTGGTATCGCTATCATCCCAGTTTCCATAGAGCAGATTTTCCAGTTGTGGCCGAAGATACGGCCAATCACATTAAATATACTTTAGGCTTTCCATCTATTGAGTATTGTACCTTTTTGATAACTCAAATTATTGAAATTCAACCCGTTTTGGTTCCAAGGTTTCGTCACGTGTTTGATTTTGTTTCCTCTAGGGACATCAATGAACAGCCTACATTTCAGACAGTTCTTCCGCAGATAATCCATGAACTCACATTAAAAATAGAAACACAGTCTCCAACTTCTTATGATTCTTTTCGTAATTATAAAACATCTTTTTCATTTCAGTTCATGTATCGCTCTAACCTTTCACTGGTGGAATATTCTAATATTTCAGAAATGTTTCATTTAACGCGTACTCCTCGTGAAAGATACAACTTCACTCAACTTTCAACACCCCCATTACGTCAATATTTGGCCGATGTCGTTGATTATTATAAGCTGGCCTTATCATCTGATGAACCCTATATTAAATACATATCATTTTACCATATAATGGAATACTTTTATGACGAAGTATTCAAGAAAAAGATGGTTTCTGATTTACGAAATAAAATAACTTCTCCTGATTTCACATATAAAAATGATGACAAGGTTTATGAAATTGCAAAATTTGTAAACAATCGTATGCGGATGGATTCAAAATCAGGTTTAGGGGATGAAGCAGAATCTTTAAAGTTTGTTTTAATGGAGTATGTCCCTATTGAAGAATTAAGAGCACGGATTGCCACAATCGATCCAACAGCAGAAACTTATTATCAAACTTCAAAAGTAGTCTTTTGTAATGCTCCCAGCATAGCATGGTCAGATGTTCAAGGTGTCTATACCCAACTGTGCAAACGGATCTACGCAACAAGAAATTCTCTAATTCATAGCAAAAGTGGTCGTAAGCATGAGTTATATCATCCATATAAGGACGAACCGATTCTCCGAAAAGAAATTCCTCTTGTAAAAGCAGTAGCGGAACTTATAATTATAAATTCCAGTTCAGTTCTATAATAAAATAGCCGGACACAGCAGCCGCAAGGCCACTGTACGGGGACAACGTAATTGAGAAACACGGGATAAACCGGGACAGGACGGGAGACCGCGAGAAAACCCGCTATTTGTGCGGGAAACAGGGCATTTTCACCCGGGACAGGGCATTGATCCGGCCCGGCTCTATCAGACAACTTGAGACGAGGGCGTCGACGCGGTCGGCGTCCTTTTTTCATGCCCTGGGAGGCCCTACAACGGCGGCGGCGCTGCTGGGGCATACGTCACCGGCAAGACCGTCACCATCGACGGGGCAAAATACAAGTGCCGACTCCTCACCGGCGGCAGCAACTACCGGAACGGAGACTCCTATGCGGGCGGGTCTCCCACCAACAACGAGTGGGATAGGTTCATCACCCGCGAGGAGGTCATCTCCGGCCTCCCCGCTCCGGTTTCTTCTGACCTGGACAGCAACATCAACTCGACCGACCTTAATAGCACCCACAACCAATTTTGGAACTGGTTCAATGTGTATTCCTGGTGCCAGGAAGCCTACTCCGGGAACGCGTCGTACCGCGCGATTCGCGGGTACTACTCGGCTCGCAGCTACAATTGGACTTCCTCGTCCTCTCGGACCGCGTACTTCGGCTTCCGCCCCGTCCTTGAAATTCTGAACACTGACCCTCTGATCTCTGACAGTGACCGCAACCTCGGAGATAAGAACCAGGACTTCACGATCGAGTACACCGTCAACGACTCCGACTCCGGCGACGTCTTGACGGCGACGGAGTCGATTGATGGGCGAACGACGAAGTCGTTCGCCCCGACGCGAAATTTCAAAAACACGATCACGGTCAACGTCCGCGAACTGTCCCTCGGCCCCCACACGGTCAAGGTCATCGTAACGGACGGCCAGGGCGGCACCGCTACCCGGACATGGACATTCACCCGAGTCAATTCCGCCCCGACCATTTCCGGCTCGGACACCAACCTCGGAGACAAGAACGTCGGCTTCACCTACAACTACACCGTCGACGACGCGGACGGCGACGAAGTCACGGTCGTCGAAAAGCTGAACGACGAGGTTCTCCGCACCGTCAACAATGCCCCCAAGGGCGAGCAGCTCTCCGTCTCTATCACTTCGGAAAAGCTCTACGCCCTGGGCCTCAATACGGTCAACAATCTCGTCATCTCGGCCAGCGACGGCCAGGGCGGCACAACCTACCGCCGCCTCACCTTCAAGCGGACGAACTCGGCCCCGGCTATCTCTGGACAGGACGAAGATCTCGGCCAGCAGACGGGCAGCTTCGCCGAGAAGTACACTGTCACCGACGTCGAGGGCGACAACGTGGTTGTCACTGAGTACATCGACGACAAGCAGATCCGCAGCTATCAAGCGACACTCGGCCAAGAGGAGACGATCGAGCTCTCCCGTGAGAATTGGCTCGTCCTCGCAAATGGGGATCACCAGCTCCGCGTCGAGGCCGTTGACGGCAACTTCGCGACGAGTGTGAGGGTCTGGAACTTCTCCAAGAAGGAGACCGTCATCGCCTTCCAGTTCGCACAGCCGGAGGAGACGGACGCCCGGGCGACGAAGATCCTCATCACGCCTACATGGCATATTGAGGGATCGGTCGCCAAGGTCGAAGCGTGTAACAATGCCTTTGATGCCTCCCCGGCGTGGGAGGACATCACGGCGCAGGTCGCGATCAACCGGGTCTACAACTTCCTCAACCAGTCCAAGACCGCCGAAAAGTGGGGCGTGAATGTCCGCTTCACCATCGAGAAGAACGAGGGCTATGAGGGAGAGGTCTCGATTTCCGGGTTTGGAGGTGCTTACGAATGAACAAGAGCATGAAGTATCTGACCCCTAAGACGCTGATCACCGAGATCGAGCGTCAGAGGGCGGAAGAAGCGGAGGAGCAGAACATCGACCTCTACGAGGCGATCGCCGGTCTCTTCGAGGAGGTCGTGGGGCTCACGGAGAAGGTATCGAGCCTCGAAAGTAAGATCAAGCAGATTGAAGGAGGACAAGCAAAATGAAAGTGAAAGAGTACATGATTTCCGTCTATGCCGTTCTGGTGAAGAACAGCAAGCGCAATGTTGAGTCCCTGCCCGAGGAGTACATCATCCCCGTCGCCGAGTATCTGGCGGCGCAGGAGGAAGGCGCTCTCAAGCCGAAGGAGTAACGCCCCAGGGACACCCGCCGAAGGGCCGTAGAGGCCCGCAAAACGGCCCGTAAAGGGCCGATAGTAACCTATAACCCACAAGAGGGCAAAAAGCACGGGAGGGGCGGCTATTCGTCGCTCCTCCCGTATGCTTTGAGCCTGCCCTCTTGCGTGTGCCGAACCCGTGCTTCTGGGGGGGGGGGGGCGGTTGACGCAAGCGAGCAGGCTCGGAAATGCTTCTAAGATTGGCCCGTTTTTTCTCAAGTATGCTGTCCCAATTTCTCAAAAAACTTGTCGCGCTACAGCCACCGTGTCCGGCTATTTCTGTACTGACAATGACACATTACTTTTGTTGAAAATAATGTGTGGTTGTCAAATGAACACTATTACTCACCCACAAAATCAAACCTCTGTCCGTCAAAGTCGGCATCAGTCATGTGCTCCAACTTTGCAATGGTACCGTTTGCCAGCCGCCGCATTTCCGTGTCCATATCCGGCAGGGCGGCCAGCATCCGTGCCATCGTGCGGCGGCGGTCAGAGGTGTGGTACATACAGATCAAATTTTCTTCTTCTACGCTGAAATTCATGGTCAGACCTCCATTTCGTGTTGTTTGCTGCGGGCCGCTGCCTTTTTCGGGCTGGCGGCCTGCTTTGTTTCGGAAAGCTGCTTGCGGACGGAAGCACGGGGTTTGCGAATGTTCTTATCTCGGTTCTCGTTTTTGTCAACCAGCGCGTAGATGCCAAAACGGTCTTTTACGCTGGACAGATGTAAAGATTTATACGGCAGCATGGCAAGCAGCTGGTCCGTGTCCCGGCTGGATGCCAGCTTGGTGAAATAGGGCGATACCTCTACCATGAAATGATTCTTGTCCGGGCTGTTGGGAGCAGCCAGACGCTTCATATCGGCTACGATACGCTGTGCCTCGGCCTCGATCAGCCCGGTGTGCAATGCCGCAAGGTGTTCTTTGAAATCACCGGGCTGTGCAGATTCCCGACTGCGCTGCTCCTGCCGGATGGCCGCTTGCAGAAGTTCCGGGTCACGGGGCTGCATTTCATACCGCACGAACTCTCCAAAATATTTGTCCGATCGGCTGTCGAAATGCTCTTTGAGGCCAATTTCCCGCATCCCACTTTCGTAGATCAGGCGATTGGCACCCACAAGCAGAGCGGCATCCCGGATATGCTGGAAATGCTGCTGATAGTCCAGTTCATACAGATTGCCTTGCACAGTTCCGTTGGCCGCGCCGGTCAACTCCACCGCATAGGCAAGGATCCTGTCGCAGGTCTGCTCGCCGCAGAATTTCCATGTGTTGTAGGCTTGCGTGTCTTTGAGCAGCACGTCCCGTTCCCGGAAGCAGAATGTTCCAGAAGGCCGGGACAGCCACAACAGCAGCTTATCTTCCGGCTGGTCGCTGCGGGCGGCCTCCCGCAGCATCTTGATGTCATAGGCAAAATCGCTCTGATAGTATGCGGTGTTCTGGTGCATAATGGCTTCCAGCGCAGCGATCAAGTCCATATTTTCAAACTTCTCCACGGTTTACACCTCCAATTCTTTTGTCTTTTCCCGTGGCGGCGGTTGCTTGCTCTGCTCCTTTTTTGCGGCATTCAGCTGTACCCGGATGGACGGCTTTTTCGGCTTGGCTGTGCGTGACTTCTTGGCTTTTGGTGCCTTTTCCTCGGCCTTGACTGCAGCGGCAAGGTCTGTCAAAGAAATTTGTTCCCCGGCCTTTTGTAGTGACCCAGTTTGCAATGGGCATCACCGTCCTCATCGCCCGCTATCTGGGCGAAAAGCACCCCGAGTACATCGGGCAGGTCGTCGTCGACGGCACTGTGGTGTCCGCCATCATCGCGGCGGCGCAGGCTGTCAGCGTCGTGTGCGCTGTGGCGATGCTGCTGAAAAAACATCTGCCTTTCCAGCTCAAAAGACTGATTTCCGTCTCAACCGCCAGTGCCGCAAGTTCCTGGACATTGGCCTGCCGCTGGCTTTGCAGGAGTTTCTGACGCAGGTTTCTTTTCTGTTTTCTGGCGCTCTGCGCCTTCGTCAACCGTCTGGGTCTGGAAGCGTCCTCCGGCTACGGCGTGGCCTGCAAGATTGTCAACTTCGCCATGCTCATTCCCAGCTCTCTGATGCAGTCGATGGCCTCTTTCGTCTCTCAGAATGTCGGTGCCGGCAACAAAAAGCGGGCCAAACAGACTCTGTTAACCGGTATTGCCATCGGTCTGATCTTCGGCTGTGCGGTGTTTGTGCCGGTGTGGTTCAAGGGCGACCTGCTGTCCGGCATCTTCACTACAGACGCCGCCGTCATTGTGAATGCCTTCGCCTATCTGCGCGGTTTTGCGCCTGAGACGATCGTCACAGCGGTGCTGTTCGGCATGGTAGGCTGCTTCAACGGCAACAACAAGACCGTCTGGGTCCATGGTGCAGGGCCTCGTGCAGACCCTTCTGGTCCGCCTGCCGATGGCTTACATCATGAGCATCCAGCCCAACGCCAGCCTGACCATGACCGGTCTGGCCGCGCCCACTTCTACCGCTGTGGGCATCGTGCTGAATGTCTGCTTCTTCCTCTATCTTGAGAGGAAAGAGAAAAATCCGAAGGTGTAAAAGGAAACCGGCTGGTGTGAATGACATCAGCCGGCTTTTGCTATGGTCTGGCAAAACAAAAAGCCCAGCGTACTTTCATACGCTGAGCATTTTTGGTGGAGCGAAGCAACCCAAATCCGAACCATTGCCCTCTGGGGCATCTTTGGCGGCGATTTCATCGAAAGTGATGGTTTTTGTGCCGTCTTTGTAGTTGAATGTAATCAAAACTTTTTCATCATAAAGATAAACGGCGTTCACGAATGTGTTGATAAGCGTCTCCCGGTGGCTTTTTACGTTCGGGTCGAGCTTGCGGAACCGGGTCAGCCAGAAACGAACCTGATTTTCGCTTAACCGTGGCCGAGCGATTTTTTCTTCGGCAATCCGAACTTCAAGCTCTTTCTGCTGGGCTTCCAGCTTTTCCAAACGTAATTTGGTGGAGTTGGTCAGCACACCTGCTTGAATGGCGTTCAGCATATTTTCAATGCCGTTCTCTACCTCGCGCATCTGCTTTTCCAGCAAAGGGAGAGTGGTGTTTTCCTGATCCTGCAACTCCATCACTTCCGCAACGATGGCATCAATCACGGCATCGTCCTGAATCAGCTTCATGGTTTCAGCTATGACCAAATCTTCCAGCCACTCTTTACGGACGGTCTTTTTCTTGCAGGTCTTGAAACGCTTCGCGGTGGCGCACTTATAATAATGATGAACGACCTTGTTTCTACCCGTACCGCACTCGCCGAACATCATCGCGCCGCACATTCCGCAGAACAGCTTGGTGGTGAGCAAGTAATCGTCCTCGGCCTTGTGACGGGCAGGAGCGCGGCTGTTCTTTTTGATTTTCAGCTGCACTTCCTCAAACAAATCCTTGTCCACGATGGCCGGGATGCTGTCGGGCATTACGATGTCCTTGAAGTGGTTTTCTCCGATGTAACGTTTGTTCGTCAGCAACTTCTGAACACTGTTATAGGTGAACTTCTGGTTGCGGTTGGTAGTCACACCGCTGTCGTTCAGCCAGTTCATCAGCTCCTTCATGGTCGCGCCATCGTTGTACCGCTGAAAGGCTTCCACCACAAAGGGGGCTTTCAGCGGGTCAATTTGAAAGAACTTTTCCTCGTCCACCTTGAAGCCAATGGGAATCGTGCCGCCGTTGTACTTGCCCTTCAGAACATTCTCGGTCATGCCACGCACGACCTTTTCAGAAAGTTCTGCGGAATAGTATTCAGCCATGCCGGTGAGCATACTCTTGACCATGATACCCGCAGGGCTGTCAGAGATAGGCTCCGTGGCAGATACCAGCTTGACATGATTCCTCTCTAACTGGTACTCATAGTGGGCCGAATCATAGCGGTTTCGGGCAAATCGGTCAAGTTTCCAGACCAGCACAATGTCAAACAGCCGCTTTTCGCTGTCCTTAATCATCTGCTGGAAATCCGGGCGGTTGTCGGTTTTTGCGGAAAGGGCGCGGTCAATGTATTGTTTGACCACGGTGATGCCGTTCTTTTCGGCATAAGCCGTACATTCACGAATCTGGCCTTCGATGGATTCTTCGCGCTGGTTATCGCTGGAATAGCGGGCGTAAATCACGGCGGTCATGCAAACACCCCTTTCACTTCATTCTCCGCAGGCGGCGCACAAGGTCGGATGCACTGTACAGCACACGAGCCACTGACACCGCATCCTCGCTCACGATGTAGAACACCGAGTAGTTGTCCACCAGCATCTGCCGCAGCCCTTGGGTGCGCTCCGGCTCGCTTTCCACTAGCGCACAGCGTTCCGGCAGGATGTTCAGCGACTGGATTGCTTCTGCAATGCGGTCATACTGTCGCATTGCGGTGTCAGATTCCAGCAGACGGTCGGCAATGTAGCTGTAGATCTGCTCCATATCGCTGAGTGCCATCCGGGAAATTTTCACATCATACTGTTTCATCTGTGCTGTTCCCTGAACTGGGCGAATGCGCTTGCGGCATCCACGGTGTCACCGTTCTGTATTTCTTTGATGCCCACCTGCAAGGCTGCATGGAGCTGGTCATCGGTCATAGTGTCAGCGTTCAGCGCAGCCGGAGCCTTCGGCAGGGACAGCGAGAACGGAATGCCGCCAGTCAGGGTAATCTGGCGCAGGTACATATCAATGGCAGTTGCCATCGGGAGGCCGAGCTGCTTTAGGACATCCTCGGCTTGCTGCTTGACGGTAGGGTTCACACGAAGATTGAGTGTCATCGTTTTTTCCATGGTTATCACCTCAAGTTTATTGTAACGTATTTTGCGTTGCAAGTCAATTCGAGGTGAACGCGCAAATGAAATTCTCCATATCGCACAATATATTCATCGTTAAATTGTTCAAAGTGCTGGATATTCACCCTCTATAATAAATTCTTGGAGTGTGCCCAGCTTTTGCTGAGTAGTAAGCTTGAATATTATCTCTCTTGGCTGCGACCATGGCAGACTGGAAGTTTAACCTTCAATAAACTATTTACTGTACAATTCTTTTAGAATACACCAAAGATTCATTATCACACCAACGCCACCAACAAGTGCAATGAGAATCCCTGCAACTACTGTAAGGCGAACATTTTGATTAAAGGCATACCATAAAAAATTAGTGTCCGCACAAAGTATAAGCAAAATTCCAACAATAAATATGCTTACCGATACGATTGCTGTAAGAATTTTTTTCATGTTACACTCTCCTTTGTGTATCACTGTTATTCTCCGAGAAAGTTCGACTCACATCCCTATGATAGTGAACACATCATTCGTTTCAAAACACTTTGCTGCCCAAGGAACTGCTTCTGCAATAATCTCTTTGCAAGTACATCCATCCGATTGACTTTTTGTTAAAATATTATCCCATTGTACTTTTGTAACGATTGTTATTCCATAAAAGTCAAACTCTGGAATCACTTCAAGAATCAGATCTGAAACATGGCGGCTATTCCATACTTCATCACTGATGCTAATAGATGTGTCAAGCCAGCACTTGTCATGATACTGCCCTTGTTGAAATTCCAAGTAGCAGCTGCTGTGTGAGGCTTTTCTTTGATCTTCGTCAATAAAATACTTCAAATTAGTTCACCCGTATTAGCAGATAGCTGTGGTCATCGCTATGTACTACAAGCGGAAAAGTTATATCAAATCCCATTGATCGTTAGCAATTCAACCCATCACAGTAACCATCTGGAAGTATTGATACTGGTATTCGTCTTCTAATACCGCCTGCATTTCTTCCATGTATAACGGGTCTTTCAACAATTTGGGATGAAATGCTCGCTCTCTCCAGAGTCGGACTCCAATTTGGGGAAAAATATATTCCGTTCCCAGTTGCAAGTCCTTTTCGTTGCAAATAACGTTGTCCTTTTTCATTAAGCTATCAACAATACACTCGGCGGTTGTATTAAACATATCCAGCCCGAACAATTTTATTGATGCCACTTTAGACAAATCTCTCTGGATGCCGATTTCAGTAGCTTTTCCGTTCCGATACTGCACCAGAAAGAACGAATCATTATCCATATATCGTCCTGTTATCAAATTAGGATCACCAGTTTCAGCACAACGCTCCATTTGCATTGCTTCATCAGAAGAATTCGACCACTGTTTCTTCATTTGTAGAAGAGCATTTTCTAGCTCATCTGACGTCATGCCTAATTTTAATTGTCCAATTCCAATATGTGGTATAATAATTATCTCTTTCATAACAAAACCTTATACCCAAAAGTGAACCATACAAATGCAGCAGTTGCACATATCATCAGAACCAGTCGCATCGTACTTGCAAGTTTCTTCTCGATGTAAACTTTCTGATTTTCGCATAGGACAATCTGCTGAAGATTGTGAAATTTAGCTTCACTGACATTTCCATTTAATGCCTTCCATGCAGTGCGGCGATCTGCAACCAGCAATAAATCGGACAGCATTTCCATAAAGATGACAGCGAAAAATGCCAGAGAAAAGAACCACATACCGCTCCATTGGCTTGCTGTCAAAGTATCTCGGAGCGTTGCCGGTTTCAAGGACTGTACCGCAATGACATAAAGTACGGTACTTTGTTCACAGTTGTTCTCCTTAATCTGCTGGCACCTATACACCGTTATTCCCATCATGTCTAAAAGCGAATTGATTTTGCAATTTCCAATGCCTGGCTTTCCGACACAGAACTTGCTTCAAGTTCAATTGCAACAAAGCATTCTTTCTCGTTATCATAAGCGAGAACGCCTAAATTGTTTACTGGTTCTGAATTTGCACCATCTTGAAAAATTACCGTTGTAAGTGCAGTCGTTCCGCGTTCCGTGGTTTGTATCACATCGTATTTATTATCCGTGTCAAACCTGTAAACCGATCCTAGCCGAAGTGCAGAGTAAACAATCTGCACGGAATCTCTATCACCTTCATATGGTTCATAGGTACTGTATCCAACCGCGCCAACCAACACATGATTTTTGTCATAAATATCATATACTGGATAAGACGGATTCAGGCTTGTAAGAGCAAGTGGTTTATTTTCAGCATGTTGCGTTTGTTCTCTCTTTTGAATTTTCCACCCTTGCGGAAGTTCGATTGAAATAACACTGCTCGCTTGTCCTAATTCTTCAGTTTGAAATTCAATTTGCCGATTTGGTTTCTCCTTGTTTTCAGCTTGTTCTCCTAAAATATCTGATGCGATTTGTCCATATTCTTTATCAGTAGTGATGGATTCCAGATACTGATAAAGCGTATTTCTTTCTTCATCCGATCCTCTATAGGGAAGCTCTGTTTTTATGCCGGATAAAACAAGCTGCTGAAAGTCTTTATCATTCATCAGTTTGTCATATTTCAACACATACAGTGTGTCTTGAGGGAATTTGATAAGACGATTTGTCAACACCGAAAAGCAATCTTCTGTATACCCACCATCCGATTCTTTAAGCTTTTGCAGTATTTGGCTTGTGCTGGCGTTTTCAAGATTAGATAAAAATTCCTGCTCGCTTGTCACCGATGTCGATATAGGAGAGTTCATAGAAGTTGAAGAGGATACTTTTGTTGCGCAAGCTGACAATCCTATGATTGTCGCAACCGAAATTGCAATGAAGCTCCTTTTCATATAGAGCATACACCTCCCGTTTGTTTCCATCAGAAGCTTTTACTTAGACAACGCAGCAACCAACACATTTGTTGCAAGATTTCCCAAATTTGTTTACTTAAACAAAAATCCATCCTCACATTTGTGCTCATCTACAAATATCTAGGCATTTTGCCGTTAATAAATACTTTCTGCAACCTTCATCAACTCATCCAATGAACCATCGCCCATAATTGTGCAGGAAACACCAGCATCCTCCCAAACCAAAATATAACAGGTGACTTGCCCCGGAATCTCACTTGTTCCAAGTGTTGCTTCCTTATCTCCAATCTTTACAGTTGTATAAACGGTATGTTCATTATCGAATGTTTCAATCTGTCCGTATGCGGTTATAATTGAACAATCCACAAAATAGATTTCTCCGGCAGCATTAACATACGCATGAGAGAATGTTTCCTTTTTATCATAGCCTTGCATATAGTCACGCCAAAATCCGACTTGTACATAATGTTCACTATACGCATCGGGAAGCTGCTCTAATGGTTCTCCCTCAACTTTATAAGTGACTTGCATCTCAATTGGTAAGAACTTCTGAATCATCGTATAGACCGCCTTGCGGAAGTCTGCACTTACTGCAAGCGCACCGAAGGTCAGAATTATCAGCGTCAGGGCCGCAACAAGCACTCGCTTCAGCACCGGGCGGCGTTTATGCAATGCCGCTTTCAGGCGAGCATCCCATCGGGAAGTGTCCGGGTAGCATTCCTTAAGCTGTGCCGGAGTTGGAAGCTCGTCCAGTTCTTTCTGTGCATCTGCACGGAGTGCCATCATCAAAGCTGCATCAAAAGAAATCTCTGTCCGCTCACTCACGGCTGTTCAGCTCCTTCCACAATAGTTTTCTTCCACGGAAAAGCCGCATCCGAACCACTTCATCCGTCAGTCCAAGCGATTCGGCAATCTCCCGGTTGGTGTAGCCCATTGCCAAAAGACGTAGTGGGGCACGATACATTGGTTTCATCTGTCCGATCAGTTCTGTCAGGTGTTGGATGTTATCGGTGCTGACTACTGCATCATCCGGCACCGGGGCATCATCTGGCACGTCTGGGATTTCTTCTAATGGTTCTTCTCGCTGCTTGCGAAGCATATCGTATGCACGGCTTCTACTACAACTAACGAGATAAGCAGCGAGTTCGTGACAGTTTTCTCGATGAATTTTAGAAAAATTTTTGGCAACGTACAAAAAAACCTCTTGCAGCACATCTTCTGCCAGATATGAATCGCCCATAATTTTGTAAGCGGTATGGTAGACCAGCCGCTTGTAGGTATTATATACATCTATAAATTGTTCTTCGCTGCTCCGGTCATCCAGAACTGCCAGATACATTGCCAGCATTTTCGCTCACATCCCTCTTATCGGGAGGAATTATGTCAATTTGACACAATTCCTCTCTGCCCATTCATATAAACCACCACGGCAGTTCCAACCACAGGTTATCCATGGCCTGTTCCTCGGTCTTTTGGGCACGGCTCTTTGTCAGGTGGAAGTATATCGCCGTACCGATCAGGGGATGTTCCTCACCGTCCGTGAATCCGTAGCGATACAGCAGATAGGTCTGTTCTCGCTGGGTCAGTCGTTTCAGTCCATCGTACAGTTCCCGGCGCGATTCCTGTTCTTCCATAATGCGCTGCGGCTGCATGGCATAGGGGTCGGCTATGGCTTCGATGCGCCGCAGCTGTTCCTCTCCCGGCAGAACATCATCCAGCGAAACACGCTGGTAACAGGTACCATCCTTGTCCTCCGTTACCATCCGCTGCTCAAAAGCGCTAAAGGCATCCCGAACCATATCCGTCATAGCATTGCGGATAGCAGGAGCCGCATAGGTCAGGAACTTCATGCCGCGCGCTGCATCGAACTTCGGCACAGCTTTCCATAAGCCCAGATTGCCCGCCTGTTTCAAATCGTCTGTATCAAGGTTCAGGCCAGCCTGTGCCAAATTCATGCTGCGAAAAAGGTCATTCGCCACCTTGCCAATAAAGGACTTGTTGTTGTCGATCAGGCTGTCCAGCGCGGCAGCATCGCCTTTCTGTGCCAGCGCACAAAGCCGTTCATTCGTCTGCTTCATGGGCGTTTTCCTGCTCTGCGGCAGACTGCAAGATTCCCAGCAGACCGTTCCGCAGCTGTTCCAGTGCTTCCGGCGTGGCTCCTTCCATGCCCGAAACACTGTCCAACATTGCATCTGTCAACTGCTCTGCCGTAATCGTTGGGTGCTGCACATCCTGCCCTTTGGTCAATTCAGTGAACATCTTCTCTGCCACTTTCTTGCTCATGGCTTCCTGTTCGGCGTAATGGCTCCCGATGCCCTTTTTGATTTCCTTGACCGCCGCCATAAAGTACATCTCAATGTCATCAAGGTCGCCTTGATACACCGGCTTTCTCCGAAGGTTGATGTCTTTGGCGGCCTTGGCCGCTTCCGGGGTCTTAACCTTGGTACGCAGCAGGGTACTCAATGTCGTGAGCATTGCGTTCTGTGCCGCAATACCAGACGCAAAGGTATCATCAAAATACTGCGCTATGCGGTAAGTAAGCTCTGCAAAGCGGGCGTTTTCCAGCAGAAGATTGACCACCTCTGTATTGACACGCCCTGTATAGAGGTTCTTTGCGGCTTCAACGGACAAGCCCAGTTCGGCAATATCGTAGTTCTTGCGGTCGGGGATGTTGGTTTCTCCCAGCAGAAAATCCGTGGACACGTTGAACAGCCTTGCGATCTTCAGCACCTGCTCATGGGTCAGCGTCCCTTTTGCACCGCTGATGTAGCGGCTGATAGTGCTTTTGGAGCAGCCGAGTTCCTTGGCAAGCTCCGGTTGGCTGATGTTGTGCTCTTTCATCAAGTCCGCAAGACGGACGTTGGATGGTGCGGGCAGATATTCCTGTGCCATGTGGTCGGCCCTCCTTTTTGAGCTTTTTCCTCATTATAATACGCTCTGCCGTTTTGTTCAATATACGGTTTTCTCTTCGCCCTCGCTGTTGCAGTCCTGCAACCAGTGAGGGCATTTTTCTTTTTTTCGTTGCAGTTCTGCCGCTTTTTCGCCTTTTCTGCAAAATTTTCCGTATATTCAGGCACGAGGCAAAAACACCGGAGTTTCCACGCCGGGTACTCCGGTGCAGTACACAACACAAAGGAGGAATGCCCTTGAGCCTGTACCAGAAAATCAAATCTGCGATTACCGTTCGGCAGGTCGGCGAGATGTACGGCATGGAACCCGACCGCCATGGCATGGTGTGCTGTCCCTTCCATTCCGACAGCGACCCCAGCATGAAGCTGAACGACACCTATTATTATTGCTTTGGCTGTGGAGCCAATGGAGATGCCATCGACCTCACCGCCAAACTGTTCGACCTGAACCCCCGGCAAGCCGCCGAGAAGCTGATACACGACTTCGGGCTTGACCCGGACAAGCCGCCCGCCAATGCCATCGCCCTGCCGCCGCCCAAGCGCGGCCTGACGGACGAGCAGCGGGCAGACATCGCCTACTGCCTGCGGGTGCTGACCGACTATCTTGACCTGCTGCACGACTGGCAGGAGCGCTACAAGCCTGCCACCCCGGAGGAGCCGCATGACCCACGGTTTGAAGAAGCCCTCCACATGACCGAGACCATCGAGCACTTGACGGACTGCGTTGCATTCGGAACGCCTCAGCAGAAGGCCGATGCCGCTGCACGGCTGCTGTCCGGGTCATTCCTGCTGATGCTGGAAGAGCGCACCGACCGCCTTTCTCTGGCAAAGTGCGCCTGATAATTTATTCACCTGAAGTGGTGGGTCTCACGGTGAGACCCACCACTTCACTTTTCTAAAGGAGAACCACCCTATGAAGAAAAACATTTCCCGCAACCCCTTATGGCCGGACTGGTACAACGGCAAAAAAATCGATGAAGTCCAGTTTGGCCGTGCCTTTCTGGAACAGTGGCCGCTGAAATGCGTCAACGGAACGCTGTACACGCTGGACGGCCCGGTAGAGGATGAGAGTGAGATCAAGCAGCGCATCTTGGAGAACATCGAGGAATATGTCACCTCCGGCCTGTCCAAAAAGGTCACCAACATTCTGGAGACCATCAAGCTGCTGGCCTTTTCCGACCCGTTCCCCATCGAGCAGGACTGCATCCACCTCCAGAACGGCGTGTACCATCTGCCGGACGGCTCTTTTCAGGAGAGCCGCCTGTTTTGCCAGAACCGCCTGCCTGTGAAGTATGACCCCAAAGCCGCCACCCCTGACCGTTGGCTGACCTTTCTGCACGAGCTGCTGGACGATGCCGACATCCCCACCTTGCAGGAGTATCTGGGCTACTGCCTGATCCCCAGCACCAAGGGACAGAAGATGATGCTCATTGTCGGCAAGGGCGGCGAGGGCAAGTCCCGCATCGGGCTGGTACTGAAACGGCTCATGGGGGATGCCGCCAGCAACGGCAGCGTCCAGAAAGTGGAGAACAACCGCTTTGCCCGTGCCGATCTGGAACGCCGCCTGCTGATGATCGACGACGACATGGACATGAACGCCCTGCCCAAGACGAATTATATCAAGACCATCGTGACCGCCGAAGCCAAGCTGGACTTGGAGCGCAAGGGTGTCCAGAGCTACCAGCGGGACATCTACGCCCGGTTCCTCTGCTTCGGCAACGGTGCGTTGACCTCGCTGTACGACCATTCGGATGGCTTCTTCCGCCGCCAACTCATCCTGACCACCAAGGACAAGCCTGCTGACCGCACGGACGACCCTTTCCTTGTGGAGAAGATGTGCGCCGAATTGGAGGGCATCCTGCTCTGGTGTCTGGAAGGGCTGCACCGGCTGGTGCAGAACAACTTCCGCTTCACCGTCAGCGAACGTGCCGCTGCCAACGTGGACACCATCAAGCGCAGCAGCAACAACGTCATCGACTTCATGGAATCGGAGGGTTACTTCCGCTTCAAGGCGGACTACTCTATCAGTTCCAAGGAGTTCTATGACATTTATAAACAGTGGTGCGAGGACAACGCCTGCCACAGCGTATCGGCCATCCGTTTCAGCGCAGAGCTGCGCCAGAATGACCGCCGCTATAACCTCGAAGCCACCAACAACATCTACCTGCCCGGTGGCCGCAGGGTGCGTGGATTTGTAGGCATCGAACCGTTTGTCCACCCCTGTCCGTAAAAAGTGCATTTTTTCACGGAAGAAGTTCGTACAACCTGTACGGTCTGTACTTGTACGCACCTGTACGGCAAGCAGAGGTAAATTAAAACGTGTTATCGTTTGTATTTCGCCTGTTCGTACACCGTACAGACCGTACGGGTTATTTGAAGTCCGTACGCGATTTTTTCAGATGCGTACGGAGCAATCAAGTTCGCATTGTGCGAACTTGATTGTAACTCTCCCGCAGGAGACGTTTTCACTCGTTCCCCCTCGGAGAGCCCACTACACTTTGCAGACCGCAGGGATGAAAGTGTCATAGTGGGTTATTACACTTCCGCAGAAGTGCATCTCCGTTCCCCGTCACCTCCCGATGAACCCCGAAAGGAGGGATGCCCTTGGCAAGAAATGATGGTATTGACCGCACCAGTGTCCGAAATCTCGCCGTTTCGGACAAGGCAGTCGGCAACACCCAGCAGCACAACGAGCGCGAAAAGGATAGCTATCGGAACCCCGACATCATCCCCCAGCGCACTGCATGGAACGTCCACTTCAAAAAGCCTACTGCCAGCTACACTGACCTATTTGCCCAACTGGAAGCCGCTGGAACCATTTCCACGCGCGGCCTGAAGCCGGATGCTACCCATTACTGTGAACTTGTCTTTGATGTCAACTCAGCCTACTTTGACAACCACGGCGGCTACGAGTTCGCCAAGCAGTTCTATGCGGATGCCTACAAAGCTGCTGTGCAAATCGTGGGCGGTGAGCAGTATATCCTCTCGGCAGTCATGCACGCCGATGAGATCAACCGCGCCATAACCGAAGCATTAGGCCAGGAGGTCTACCACTACCATCTCCATGTGGTCTATGTGCCTGTAGTGGAAAAGCAGATTCTATGGTCGAAACGCTGCAAGGACAAGGCACTGGTCGGCACAGTCAAGGAGACTGTCATGCAGGTCAGCCGGAGTAAGAAGTGGGCATCCAAGCTCCTGCTGGACGATGCCGAAAAGCCTGTCCTGCAAAAGAGCGGCAAGCCAGTCCTGAAGAAGTCGTACAGTGTCCTGCAAGACGATTTCTTCAACTATATGCGCACTGCCGGGTACACGGATGTGGAGCGCGGTGAGCGTGGCAGCACTGAAGAACACCTGACCGTCACCCAGTTCAAAGTCCAGCGGGAGCAGGAGCGGCTGGACAGCCTGACTTCTCAAATCGACCAGAAAGAACAGTCGCTTGCCCGAACCAGCACCGCTCTCTCCAAAAAGGAGAAGGAACTTGCCGCTGTGCAGAAAAAGGCCACGCTCACGAAAGAAGCCCTCATTCATGTGCGCGATCTGGAATATATCGGCAAGCGCACCTTCCTCGGCAACTATTCACTGACCGAAGAAGAATTTTCCATGCTGAAAAAACAGGCCGACCACGGCTATATGATGGATGTAGAGAACCGCCGCTTGAAAGAAGAACTTTCCACCGCCAAGAAGGAAGCTGCTCATTGGGGTCAAAAGTATCATGAACTCTGGTACGAAGTGAAGCCCTATCTGGATGCGCTACACCGTGCGCCTGAACTGGTGCGCGGCTTTCTCGAAAAGATTCTTGCCCCTAAGCAGGAGCGCACCATGAATGTGCCGCAGAAAAACCGCAAGCGCGGGCAGGATATGGAACTTTGATTTTCGGAGGACACTATTTGAGCAAAAAGAAGAAGTCAAACAAATCCGGCTACCCGGATGAAGCAATCAAGACTCTTGCACGTTGCTTTTATCCCTCCATGGTTGATTTTTTCAACAGCGAGGAAGGTCAGCGTGAATATGAGGAATGGCTGAAAGAGCAGGAAGCTCTACAAGCCTTGCCTGTTGCAGCATAAAAATAGCAGGACGCTCCCAGAAAAGGGAACGCCCTGCCTTACATAAGACCGCAGTGTATTTCGCTACCCAGCAAAATTTGAATTAGCTAAATATCATACCTATCATTCTTCTAATATGAAGATTATCGGTTTTTAAATATGCTGATTTAATTTTATTCCTTACGCTATCATCATTTCCACCCAAATGTAGACCATCATTATAAAGTGGCTGTAATAAAAAAAGAAGTTCAGGAACATCAGCTCCCTTATCAATTGCGTATTTCAACTTATTGATTACTTTGTGTTCGGAAATGAAATTCACTTTACAATCGGGAGGCAGCATATTGTAAACTTTTTCTTCAATCTTAATTCGCAATCCTGCTATAACCATTATTGGATTATAGGTCTGCTCCTCTAAATACTTATTTTTAATTTCATCATATAATTTTTCTCTGAAAGTTTCATTGCTGTCTGAGAAACCAACTGCTATTTGGTCGGAAAGCTCTTGACTCAATGTGTGACTCTCATCTATATAATGAATATAATACTTTTCAATTTCTTCTTTTTGAGCCGCAGTTAATGTTGTTTCTTCGCGCAAGCGTAACATCTTGACAATATTCGAATTTAAATCAATTTGGCCATGAGCAGAAATATAGTGGACTTTTTTCTTTTTAAAATAGTAATTCGAAAATGATTCTGGGTCCAAATGCGTAAGAATGATAGGAAATAAGGTTTTACCGCTGCTTTTGCAATTACAAATAAGGTTATTCATATAATACTGTACAGCAAGCATATTGCTACCATCCAGGTAATCAAACACCTCATCTATTATCAAAATTCCAATGGGCTTTGAAAAAGAATGTTCAAATTTCGTTATATTAACGACGAAAGACAAGACATCTCTTTCACCATTTGATAAAGAATCCGCTCTATCAAAAGTGACCATAAGTTTTCCGTTCTTTTCAACGGACCTTATAGTTCTACCTGTTGTATTAAAATTATCCAGACGATTATCTATGGTAGTCCGAAGCTTCTTATATTGGTGAAATTGATAAATCTTGTTAATTATATCACGATTGCCATTCTCATAATGGTTGCTGATGATCTTGCAAAGTTGAATTGCCGTAAATACTACGTCAATTTCTTGCCACTCTACCGGTTTGCATTTCATACCTTGGACACAATCCAGTAGTATTTTTAGGTGCTCGTTATTTCTTAATTCATTGACTTTTGCTATGGGAATTAAATTTTTAGAGTTCAATGCCGTCCCATTTATTTGGCAGTCGTCCAAAAAACGATTCATCATTCTTTGTGGTGCAACCAACGATATACATTTATTTATCGTATCTTTTATTCCAAAAATACTTACAATATTGTCATAGTCATCGAGCATCTCCGAAATGTTCAGAAATAATTTTCCTTTGTTACCAAATGATTGCTTTATTCTACGATATGAATACTCCAAACTATATCTATTAGGAACTTTTGAACACACTATAATGTCTTCTATCCGCAAGTCTGCGCTTGAAGTTGTTCCTGGTCCAAATCGACGAGTTGTGCTTTTTGCATACAATGGAGAATCTATCACATCAATTAATACTTGCCGGGAAATATCGTTAGATTCATCTGTGGCTGTAAAAATTCCAGAAAACTCTCCCTTGAATTCAATTTCCAATTTAGGGTGATTCGCTGGATTTTGCTGATAGGTATCTTTAGGATCGAGTTTTATCTTCCCATGTGTTGAAGCCTTAAATGCCGCCGCAATTGTGCTTTTTCCATATCCATTAGGTGCCACTATAATATTGGGTTGATTTGCTGTGAGATTGTCAAAATTGATTTTCAACAAGTCTTTTCCTTTTATATTCTCTACTTTAATATGTTTAATTATATTCATGGATGTGCGTTCTCCCATCACAATACTTTCTTTACAGACTAAATGAGCTCATGGCTTATAGTAAAATTACTGACATCTAAATACAATATAACATTTTTTGCTGCTCAAGGCTATATTTTGAAAAAAGTTCTTTTTAATCTTCTAACCCATGGCTCCCTGCTACATTCTTCAAATATTCCTTCGGATCGCCATTCAGAATCAAATCTGCGTAGCCCAGCGGGTCATTGTAGATGAGATAATCCAGTTCTGACCTCTGCGCCATGGTCACGTCCAGTGCATCCTCGACCCTAGTGCAGTCAATGGAGATCATTCTCCCATCCCGGAGCAGCAGTTCCACGCAGCCAGTGTCCATATTAAACTTGCAGGCTCTTTCATCGTACTTCATAATCATACCCTCCAAATCTTGTTATTGGCTTACGGTCTATGACAAGGTATCGGAGTTTTGCGCCGTCCACAGGAACCTTCGTTGTTGTACCCGAAGAAAACGAAAAATCCGAACCCTTCTCCAATCGGAAATAGGTTCGGATTTTTCTTGTTTGGTGGGCGCGGGTGGATTCGAACCACCGAAGCTGAAAAGCAGCAGATTTACAGTCTGTCCCCATTGGCCACTCGGGAACACGCCCATATACAGTTCTTCACAGTCACGGACTGCCTGTATATATTACCACTTGGGGGCGTATTTGTCAACTGCTTTTTACAGCTTTTTCAGAAAAGAAGCTGACCGCACGGCTCAGTCGCGGGGACGGCCATAGCGGTGGACTTTTTTGGAGGAATGGCGGGTGTGGGGGGAGTTGAGCAGGACCCACGCAACATAGATGATGGCGCAGATGGCGCTGACGACGAGCACAACCTTGAGGTAGAGGCTGCCGAAGAACTCCTGCAGCTTCGAGAAAGAGTAGAGCAGGCTGCTCCGGCTCACGTCCTGCCCGGCGATGAGGTTGACCATGCCGATGGTCTCGCCGGCCAGCTTCAGCTCCACGGTGCCGACAACATCGCCCTGCTGGACGGGGGCGCAGACATAGTCGGGCAGATGGAAGTATTTCTGAGTCACGGTGCCGTCGCCCGAAGAGGGCAGCAGGGTCATCATGCTGTTGTCGGGGTAGAGCTTGAGGGTGTCGGTGTCGGAGGAATACTTCACGGGGATCTCTGCCAGAGCAAGGTCGGTGTCCAGCGCAGGCTGGATGGAAAAGCTCTGGAACACCCAGTCGATGAGGCGGGTCGTCTCATAGAGGGCCGGGCGGCGGTTGGCGTAACCGTAGGTGTCACAGGTGTCGGGGCTCTGCATGATGCAGAAGATATAGGTGGAGCCGTCCTGATTGGCCCACGAAACATAGCTCTGGTCGCCGTGGTCGTTTTTATAGGCCATCACATCGCACATGCCGCCCTGCATAGACTTGCGGTAGAAGCTGCCGCCGCTGGTCTTGTTGAGGGCGACGTTCTGGTTCAGCAGCACGAAACTCTTGGCGTGCTTTTCCTTGGCGGGCATGGTGAAGGCGGGGGCCGACGAGATGTCCACGAAGGCGTCAAAGCTCATCAGATACCGCAGGATGAGGTACATATCCACGGCGGTGGTCACGTTGCCGCTGTCGAGGCCGCAGGCATCCGTCCAGGTGCTGCCGGTGGTGCCGATGCGCTGGGAGAGGGTATTCATCTGGCTCACCCAGCCTGCAAGGTCGCCGCCCGAAAGGCTGTAGGCAAGGCCCATCGCGGCCTCGTTGGCGTTGCGCAGAAGCATGGCGTAGACGGCTTCCCGGTAGGTGAAGGTCTCATTGGAGCGCATATCGGCATTGTCACTGTTGTGGACGTAATCCGAGATGGCAAAGGGCATCTGGAAGGTGTTGTCGAGCTGGTCGGCGTAATTCGTCAGCAGCAGCGCGATGGTCATATATTTGGTCAGGCCCCCGGCAGGCACCTGACGGGAGCTGTCCTTGTCGTAGACGATGATGTTGGTGTCGGTGTTGACGATGTAGGCGCTCCTGGCCTGCACCTCGTAGAAGAGGCTGGGGTCGAACATGGCCGAAGCCGGTGCGCACAGGCAGCTCAGCAGCAGGGTAAGGCTCAGAAATAGGGTGACGATACGTTTCATGTGGACATTTTCCTCAAAAAGCGATAATATATTATAGCAATTCAACTTTTTAATGCAACAGCAACAGCGTTGAATTGCATATCGCAAATATGCTGTTTTCATGTTGCACGAATTTCTTGACTTGCGATAGAGCATCGGACAAAATGTGCTGTCCGTTCCTACAGGGCAAAAACAAGGCTCAGAAGAGGGCCTCATACTTTATAATAACAGGTTTGGCGGGGCGTGACAAGGCTTTTGAGGCGATTTCACACTCCGCAAAAGGAGGCAGAGGATGGTATATCTTACGGGCGACACCCACGGCGAGCTGGACCGCTTCAAAGAAGGGGAGCTGCGCCGGGCCGGCAAGGGCGATTTCGTCGTTGTGCTGGGCGATTTCGGCTTTGTGTGGGACGGCAGCAAGGCCGAGCAGAAGAATCTGGACTGGCTGCGCAGGCGGCCTTATACCATCCTTTTCCTCGATGGCAGCCACGAGAACTATGACCTGCTGGAACAGTACCCCACCGAGGAGCGGTTCGGCGGGCTGGTGCAGCCGCTGGGCGGCAATGTGTACCACGTCTGCCGGGGCAGCGTACTGGAGCTGGAAGGGAAGAAGTACCTCTGCTTCGGCGGAGCGGAAAGCCCGGACAAGGAAGAGCGGGAAGCCCACGTCAACTGGTGGCCGCAGGAGATGCCCTCGGACGAGGAATACGCCCGCTGCGAGGCCGCGCTGGAAGCGAACGGCTGGCAGGTAGATTATGTGCTGACCCACGACGCGCCAAGCAAGTTTCTGGATTTTAGTGTGCTGGCAGAGGGCGAGAATAACCGGCTGCACCTCTTCCTCGACAAGGTCGTCATGAAAACGACTTACGAGAAATGGTTCTTCGGCTGCCATCACAAGGATGTGCAGCTCTCTACCAAGAGCCGTTGCCTCTTCTGCGATGTAGTGAGCATCGGCGAGAAGAAGCCGTGGTGGAAGAGAAGATAACGAAAAAGGACTGCCGCGGGCAGTCCTTTTTCGTTACTCAATTCATTGCACCGGCTTTGTCGAACATCTGCTCCACCTGACGGGCCAGCAGGGCATGCTCGGGCCGCTCGAGAAGCGGGTCTTCGGCCAGCAGGGCCGCAGCCTCGCTCTGGGCCGCATGAAGGGTGCGGGTATCGTTCATCAAATCGGCGATCTGCAAGGTCGGCAGACCGTGCTGGCGGCTCCCGAAAAAGTCGCCGGGGCCGCGGGTCTCGAGGTCGTACTGCGCCACGGCGAAGCCGTCTGAGGTGGAGCAGAGGAACTTGAGCCGCTTCTGCACCGACTCGGAGGCATTGTCGCTGACAAGGAAGCACCAGCTCTCCGCTGCGCCGCGTCCCACACGCCCGCGCAGCTGGTGCAGTGCGCTCAGGCCGTACCGCTCGGCGTTTTCGATGACCATGACCGTCGCATTCGGCACGTCCACACCAACTTCGATAACGGTGGTGGATACGAGGGCGTCCAGCCGTCCGGATTTGAAGTCGTCCATCACCTCGGCCTTTTCCTTCGGCTTGAGCTTGCCGTGCATCAGGCCCACCCGGCGGTCCGGCAGATAGGCTTTTGCGATGTCCTCATAGTAGCTCTTGACGGCGTTCAGGCCGCTGCCGCCCGCGTCCTCAATGGCAGGGCAGACGATATACACCTGTCGTCCGGAATCGATTTCTCTATCAAGGAAGCCGTAGAGGTCGGCCCGCTTTTTGCCGGTGATGCAGCGGGTCTTGACGGGCTTGCGGCCCGGCGGCAGCTCGTCGAGGATGGAGATGTCGAGGTCGCCGTACATCAGCAGCCCCAGCGTCCGGGGGATGGGGGTGGCACTCATGACCAGCAGGTGGGGATTCGCGGCCTTTTCGGCCAGCAGGCCCCGCTGGCGCACACCGAAGCGGTGCTGTTCGTCCACGACAGCCAGACCCAGCCGGGCGAACTCCACGCCCTCGCTGAGGATGGCGTGGGTGCCTACGATGAGGTCGGCCTCGTCGTCCCGGATGGCGGCGAGGGTGGTGCGGCGTGCGGCGGCTTTCATGCCGCCAGTGAGCAGGGCCACCCGCATCCCGAAGGGGGAGAGCAGGCGGTTCAGGTTCTCGGCGTGCTGGCTGGCCAGGATCTCAGTGGGGGCCAGCAGTGCGGCCTGATACCCGGCCCGGATGCAGGCCCAGATGGCCGCAGCGGCCACCAGCGTTTTGCCGCTGCCCACGTCGCCCTGCAAAAGGCGGTTCATGGATGTTTCGCCCGACATGTCGGTCAGGATCTCTTCCACGGCCCGCCGCTGTGCGCCGGTGGGGGAGAAGGGCAGGGACTCCCAGAAAGGGGAGGCGTCGGCCTTCTTCATCGGCGCGCCGGTGGAGGCCGCGCCGTGGTTCTTCATCCGGCCGATGCCCAGCTGTAAGACCAGAAGCTCTTCGTAGATGAGCCGCCGCCGCGCCGCAAAGGCTTCCTCCTCCGTGGCGGGGCAGTGGATAGCCCGGACGGCGTCGGCCTTGGAGAGCAGGCGGTATTTTTTCAGCATCTCAGAGGGCAGCGGGTCGGGCAGAAGCTCCGCGTGGGGGAGGAGCTGGCGGACGCACTTGGCGATGGCGCTGCTGGTCAGCCCCTCGGTCTGGGGGTAGACGGCCTCGAAAGGCGACGACTTCACCTGCGCGTCGGTGCGCACCTGCGGGTTGACCATCTGACGGCGGAGCATCCCGCCCGTCACGATGCCCTGAAAATAGTATTCCTGCCCCAGCTCCAGCTTCTGGGCGGCGTATGGATTATTGAACCACGTGATCTCGAGGCTGGATACATCGTCCCCGGCGGTGATGCGCTCCATCCGCCGCCCGCCCGGCAGGATGCGCCCGCCGGGCTTTGCAAACACTTCGGCCTTCACGACGCACTCGGTGTCGGCGGGGGCCTCGGCGATGGAGTAGGGCTTTGAAAAATCCAGATACCGGCGGGGATAGTGGCAGAGCAGGTCGCTGAGGGTCAGGATGCCCAGCTTCTCGAACCGCTCGGCAGTCTTGGGGCCGACGCCCTTGAGATAGCGTACCGGGGTGTCCGGCGTGAGGGTGGTGTGAAGTTCGGCAGGCATGGCGCGGCCTCCTTTCAGGGGAAATGATAGTATGCCCATTGTATCACGGCAGAGGGCAAAAGAAAAGCGCCCCGCCGGAGCGGGGCGCATGAATCAGATTGCAAATCGTCGAAAAGTGTGTTATTCTATATTCATGGATGGGTTATTCTATCCTGAAAGGTGCTGTCTGCAAATGCAGGTGGTCAGACTTCCTCCTGACATCGTCCGGAGGAGGCCAACTTTGTCGTCCTCCGGACATTTTGAGTGATAGTTCATGATGAATGTTTAAGGAGGAGTCTTTATGACGGATCTGAATCTTGTACTTGTACTTCTGGGCCTTCTGGCTACAGTGATCATTGGTGTCATTCAGGTGACATGGATGATCGCGAGGGATGTCTTTCGGGACAAGCCGAGCACAAAACATAATTCCGATGACCGACAAAGAAAATGACCGCCCCAGACTTCCCAACCTGAGCGGTCATTTCTTTGATTTGCTAGGAGGGAGCTGACCATTTTGCAGGACAGCACCTTTCTTGCTTTCATTATATACGTTTTATCGAGGATTGTCAAGCATTCAGACCTTACTATCTTCCTTGAACAGCCCTTTGAATCCTTCCCAGAGGGAAACGACCCGGGGCCGGGGCAGAAAGTAGTTGACCAGCAGAGCGCTGACGGCGGTCTGGATGGTGCGCCAGCCCACATGGAGCCGGAAATCTTTGCGCGGGAACTCTGGCATAGGTCTGTATCCTCCTCTGGACTCTTAGCCGTTTCCTTGCTGACTCTTTTAGCGTAGCACAGAGCGAAGAGGGGAGACAAGCTTTTCCCAATAAGTAGATTATTTAACGAGAAAAACAACAAAAAATCCCGGATGCCTCAGCACCCGGGAATCTTTTGGAGGTGACGACCAGATTTGAACTGGTGGATGAGGGTTTTGCAGACCCTTGCCTTACCACTTGGCCACGTCACCATATTCGGAGCAACTATTGCTGCTCCATTTGGAGCGGCCGACGAGGCTCGAACTCGCTACCTCCACCTTGGCAAGGTGGCGCTCTACCAGATGAGCTACGGCCGCATATTCGGTGCGTTTACCCTCGCACCCTCCCGAGCGATTCTCTCGAATTTCGGGGTCCCCGCGAAAGCTTGCGAAGCAAGATTTTGTGTGGAAGAGGAGAAAGTCTGGCCTTCATCACAGCAGTCTTGTTTGCAAGACTGCACGATGAACAGCAGGACTTTCGACGAAGCGACCCGGATCGGGCTCGAACCGACGACCCCCAGCGTGACAGGCTGGTGCTCTAACCAACTGAGCTACCGGGCCATACTGGAACAACTGTTGCTGCTCCATTATGGAGCGGCCGACGAGGCTCGAACTCGCTACCTCCACCTTGGCAAGGTGGCGCTCTACCAGATGAGCTACGGCCGCATATTGGAAACCCTGCTGGGTCTCCTGACTGGTGCCTCCGATCGGAATCGAACCAATGACACGGGGATTTTCAGTCCCCTGCTCTACCGACTGAGCTACAGAGGCGCACCGGACGATGATTATTATACCTGAAATTTCGATTTTGTAAAGGGGTAAATGCAAAATTTTTTGAGAATTTTTGAACTTTCTTTATTTTGCCCGTGTTATCGTCTAAAATAAGACTGACTTTTCTGACACTTTTTGCGGGCGGCAGACAGGGAAAGAATATTTGACATCTTCAACAACCTATGGTTTAATAAATAAGAATGAAAAGAATCGCTTTTCTCCCGCTGTGGGAATAGATACCTATATATAGCAAAAGCGTTTGAGACGGCTCCACTGCAAGAACATTCCGGGGCCGGGAGGAGCAGCATGGCAAGAAAACAGGAATATGGCAACGAAAGCATCACTTCGCTGAAGGGTGCCGACCGTGTGCGCAAGCGCCCGGCCGTTATCTTCGGCTCGGACGGCGTGGAGGGCTGCGCCCACTCCATCTTTGAGATCGTCTCCAACTCCATCGACGAGGCCCGCGACGGCCACGGCGACACCATCAACGTCACCCGCTGCAAGGATGGCAGTGTCATCGTCGAGGACTTTGGCCGCGGTATGCCCGTGGACTGGAACAAGGGCGAAGAGCGCTACAACTGGGAGCTGCTGTTCTGTGAGATGTACGCAGGCGGCAAGTACGGCGAGGGCGAGGACAACTATGAATTCAGCCTCGGCCTGAACGGTCTGGGCCTCTGCGCCACCCAGTACGCCTCGGCATGGATGACCGCCGACATCTACCGGGACGGCTTCCACTACCACCTCGACTTCCAGAAGGGCGAGAATGTGGGCGGCCTGCACAAAGAGCCCTACAAGGGCCGCCGCACCGGCAGCATCATCCACTGGAAGCCGGACGATGAGGTCTTTACCGACATCGACGTCCCCGGCAGCTACTATAAAGATGTCCTCCGCCGTCAGGCTGTCGTCAACGCGGGCCTGACCCTCAACTTCACCGACGAAAAGGAGAAAGACCCCGCCACCGGCAAGCCGTGGAAGGAGAGCTGGTGCTATGAGCACGGCATCGCCGACTATGTGGCTGAGACGGCGGGCGAGGACAGCCTGACCCCGGTGTTCAGCTGCGAGAGCGAAGCTACCGGCCGTGACCGCGAAGACCAGCCTGACTATAAGGTAAAGATGAGCGCGGCGTTCTGCTTCTCCAACAAGGTGCAGCTGCTGGAATACTACCACAACTCGTCCTGGCTGGAGCACGGCGGCAGCCCGGAGCACGCCGTCCGCACGGCCTTCGTCTACCAGATCAACAAGTATCTGAAGGACAAGAACCTCTACAAAAAGGGCGAGAGTGCCATCAGTTTTCAGGATGTGCAGGACTGTCTGGTCTACGTTTCGTCCAGCTTCTCCACCCGCACCAGCTATGAGAACCAGACCAAAAAGGCCATCACCAACAAGTTCGTCTCTCAGGCCATGACCGACTTCCTCAAGCACTATCTGGAAGTCTACTTCCTCGAAAAGCCCGACGAGGCCCAGAAGATCTGTCAGCAGGTGCTGGTGAACAAGCAGAGCCGTGAGCACGCCGAAAAAACGCGCCAGAGCATCAAAAAGACGCTCTCGACCCAGATCGACCTCGCGAACCGGGTGCAGAAGTTCGTGGACTGCCGCACCAAGGACGCCTCCCGCCGGGAGCTGTATATCGTCGAGGGCGATTCGGCTATGGGTGCGGTCAAGACCAGCCGCGACAGTGAATATCAGGCCATCATGCCCATCCGCGGCAAGATCCTGAACTGCCTCAAGGCCGACTACGCCCGCATCTTCAAGTCGGACGTCATCGTGGACCTCATCAAGGTCATGGGCTGCGGCGTGGAGCTGGGCGGCAAGCACAACAAGGAGCTTGCTACCTTCAACCTCGACAATCTCCGCTTCAATAAAATCGTCATCTGTACCGATGCCGACGTGGACGGCTACCAGATCCGCACACTGGTGCTGACCATGCTCTACCGCCTGACCCCCACCCTCATCAACGAGGGCTACGTCTATATCGCGGAGTCGCCGCTGTACGAGATCACCACGAAAGACCGCACCTATTTCGCCTACACGGAACCCGAGAAGGCAACATTCCTCGAGGAGATCGGCGATAAGAAATACACCATCCAGCGCTCGAAAGGTCTGGGCGAGAACGACCCCGAGATGATGTGGCTGACCACCATGAACCCCGAGAGCCGCCGCCTCATCAAGGTGATGCCCACCGATGTGGAGCGCACCGCGCAGGTGTTCGACATCCTGCTGGGCGACAACCTCGCAGGCCGCAAGGAGCATATCGCCCAGCACGGCGCAGAGTATCTGGACGATCTGGATGTGTCTTAAAGAGGATTTACAATGTCAAAAAAATCGAGCAAAAAAACCGCAAAGCCTGTCCGCCCCCAGCTGGGCGAGGGCGTTGAGATACTGAACGCCGGCAGTGTGCTGGAAGACCCCATCACCCGCACGCTGGAAACGAACTATATGCCCTACGCCATGAGCGTCATCGTCAGCCGCGCCCTGCCGGAGATCGACGGCTTCAAGCCCGCCCACCGCAAGCTGCTGTATACGATGTATGAGATGGGCCTGATCAAGGGCGCGCGCACCAAGTCGGCGAACATCGTGGGCAGCACCATGCACCTGAACCCCCACGGCGACGCCGCCATCTATGACACCATGGTCCGCATGGGCCGGGGCAACGAGAGCCTGCTGGTGCCGTTCGTGGACAGCAAGGGCAACTTCGGCAAGGCCTACAGCCGGGATATGTCCTGCGCCGCGGCCCGCTACACCGAAGCAAAGCTGGAAAGCGTCTGCGAAGAGCTGTTCCGGGACATCGACAAGGAGACGGTGGACTTCGTCCCCAACTACGACGGCACCACCACCGAGCCGACCCTTCTGCCCGTGACCTTCCCGACCATTCTGGCCAACAACACGCTGGGCATCGCCGTCGGCATGGCCTGCAACATCTGCTCCTTCAACTTGGCTGAGCTGTGCGACACCACCATCGCCCTCATGAAGGATGCAAAGCACGACATCTCCACCACCATGCCCGCCCCGGACTTCGTGGGCGGCGGCCAGATCCTCTACGACGAAGCCCAGATGCGGGACATCTTCGAGAATGGCCGCGGCAGCGTGAAGGTGCGCGCCCGCTACGCAGCCGTGCCGGGCGAGAACATGGTAGAGATCACCCAGATACCGCCCACCACCACGGTGGAGGCCATCATGGACAAGATCGCGGAGCTGGTCAAGGCGGGCAAGATCAAAGAGATCAGCGATATGCGGGACGAGACCGACCTGAACGGCCTCAAGCTCACCCTCGACCTCAAGCGGGGCGTGGACGCCGACAAGCTGATGGCCAAGCTCTTCAAGGCCACCCCGCTGGAAGACAGCTTCAGCTGCAACTTCAACATCCTTGTCTCGGGCCAGCCCCGGGTCATGGGGGTGCGGGAAATTTTGCAGGAGTGGACGGCCTTCCGGATGGAATGCGTCCGCCGACGCACCTATTATGACCTCCACGGCAAGGAAAAGCGCCTCCACCTGCTCAAGGGTCTGGCGGCGATTTTGATGGACATCGACAAGGCCATCCACATCATCCGCACCACGGAGGAGGAGACGGAAGTCGTCCCCAACCTGATGATCGGCTTTGGCATCGACGAAGTGCAGGCCGACTATGTGGCCGAGATCAAGCTGCGCCATCTCAACCGGGAATATATCCTCAAGCGCACCGGCGAGATCGAGCAGCTGGAAGCCGACATCGCCGATCTGAACGACATCCTCGCGAAGCCTGCCCGCATCCGCAAGATCATCATGAAGGAATTGGCCGACGTGGCAAAGAAGTACGGCCAGCCCCGCCGCAGCGAGATCCTCTACGACCTGCCCGAGGAAGAGAGCGGCGCCGAGGAAGAGGCCGTGCCGGATTATCCCGTCACCGTGTTCTTCACCCGCGAGGGCTATCTGAAGAAGATCCCGCCCCAGAGCCTGCGCACGGCCGGTGCGCACAAGCTCAAGGAGGGCGACGAGATCGTCCGGCAGGTGGAGACGCGGAACAACGTGGAAGCGCTCTTCTTCACCGACAAACAGCAGGTGTATAAGGTGCGTCTGGCCGAGCTGGAAGACGGCAAGGTGGCCCAGATGGGCATTTATCTGCCGGGCCGTCTGGGCATGGACGAGGGCGAGAACATCCTCGACATGGTCATTACCTCCGACTACAGCGGCTATATGCTCTTCTTCTTTGCCAGCGGCAAGTGCGCAAAGATCCCGCTCAGCTCCTACGCCACCAAGCAGAACCGCCGCAAGCTGCTGAAAGCCTACTGCGACAAAGAGCCGCTGGCGACCATGTTCTTCCTGCCCGAGGAGACGGAGCTGGCCATCCGCACCAGCGCGGGACGGATGCTCCTGGTCGGCACGGCGCAGATCGCGGCAAAGACCACCCGCGACAGCCAGGGTGTGGCCGTCGTGACCCTGAAAAAGAACCAGACCATCGCCTCCGTCGTCCCGGCGGATACGCTGGAACTGGCCAACCCCCACCGCTACCGCGTCCGCAGCCTGCCGGCTACTGGTGCGCTCGTCCGCGCGGAGGATGAAGGGGAGCAGATGACGCTGCTGTGATTTTATAAGATAAACGGGTTCTCGCGCCGGTGGCGCGGGGCAGGTTTTTTTCTTTTGGTCAAGTGGCTTGCGCTCCGCGCGGGCCAGAGGTAGGGAGGGGTGTTTCGAATCCCCCCTCCCTACCTCTGGACTCCACTCTCCCCGCAACGAGTTAAGGGCTGCTCGCCCTTAACAAGCCCAAAGAAGAAGTCGAAACGGAAAAAAGCTAGTCGCTGCGCTTAACGCTTTTTTCTCGTTTCTCCAATTTGCTGCTTCGCAGCAGACTTTACGCCCTTGCTGAACGTAAAGTTCTGCGAAAGCGTAACACCATCGGCGGAGCCGTAAACCGGAGAAGCCCAAAAAATGCGTTTAGCGAAGCGGCTAGCATTTTTGGGCTTCGACAACCCCTTCGGGGTCTGAAAGGGGCGAGCAGCCCCTTTCTCGTGGATCCAGCGCGTCGAAATCGCTGGTGGTTTTCTGGTTCTCTTTTGACATCAAAAGAGAACATTAGCCTTAATGTAAAAGCGTTTTGCCCCGCGCACAGGCGCGTGAACCATTTCTGGTTCTCTTTTGGCACGCAAAAGAGAACTTAACCTCGCGTAACTGCGCTCTGCCCCCGCGCCACCGGCGCGAGATCCCACACAAAAGAGGAACGATAACCATGCAGAACATCGACCTGATCTGCGTCGGCAAGCTCAACGCGAAATACTTCGCCGAGGGCGTGGCCGAATACCAGAAGCGTCTGGCGGCGTTTGCGTCTTTCCGCATCGTCGAGCTGCCGGAAGAAAAAATCGAAGAGAAGAACGCCTCCGACGCCGTGGTGAAAAAGGCGCTGGACAAAGAGGGCAGAGCCATCCTCGGCAGCGTCCGCAGGGGCGCGGCCATCGTCGCCCTGTGCATCGAGGGAAAACAGATCTCCTCCGAGGAGCTGGCCCAGTTCCTCGCCGACCGCGCAAACAGCGGCGCGGGAGACGTGGCCTTCGTCATCGGCTCGTCCCACGGCCTCTCGGACGAGGTCAAGCGCGCGGCGGCGCTCAAGTTCAGCATGGGCCGCATCACGATGCCCCACCAGCTGGCCCGCCTTGTCCTCACCGAACAGATCTACCGCGCCTGCACCATCAACGCGGGGATGAAGTATCATAAATAATTGGACAAATTTTTAAGTTCTGGTATAATAAGCTTGATAAGAGGATCGGAGGACGGAACAGGCAGCCGTCGCCCATTGTTAGGAGATGCGGGAATCGTCACCCCGCCTGATTCTCAGAGAAAAGGCCGCTGCAGAAATTCAGCGGTCTTTTTGCGTGGAAAAGGTCAGGCTCTCCTTCGTACAACCTCTCAGTCTGCTTCGCAGACAGCTCCCCTAGTAGGGGAGCCTCTGGCGGAGAGGAAAACTTTGAACTGGGAAGGAAAACTTTGCGGAATGCCAAAGCCTCCCCTCGGTAGGGGAGGTGGCACGGCGTCAGCGCTGACGGAGAGGTTGAGTCCAGCAAAAGCCTTACGGTCGGGCTTGTAAACTTTCTGTGCAGCGCTTGACTTTTGGGGAGAATGGCATATAATAAAAGTACGAAAGAAAGAATGATACTTTCCATTGTTCTCACCAAAGCAAAAGAAAACCCCCTCCCGGAGCTCCAATCTCCGAAAGGGGGTCCTTTTTAGTGCTTACGGTCAGTGCTTGACTTTTGCGGAGAATCGCATATAATAAAGACAGAAATGTGAGAACCCAGCGCTTTCATCTCCGGCAATGAGAAATCCCCCAAGGAGTTGCGACCTCCCCGGGGGATTTCTTTTTAATTAGGCTTTGCGGTTCTCTTCGCATCTGTCAAGCCACTTGCAGATAAAGTGCGACACTACATCTGCTCCGACAGATACCAAAAATGTGAGAAAATAGGCCAACGCGTCCACCTCCTCTCCCGTGAGATACGCGGGGTGAACCGCAAACCCATTATACCACACGTTTCGCCAAAAAGATACAGGAGATGCCAAGAGAAGAGCGACTGTAAACTTTCTGTGCAGTGCTTGACTTTTTGGGAAAAAGCGCATATAATAAAGACAATAAAAGTGGTAATCAAGCTAGTCATTTGACTCGCCAAGAAGAAAACCCCCTCACGGAGCTGCTATCTCCGAAAGGGGGTCTTCTTTTTAGTGCTTACGGCCCTTCAGCCATCCGTCAAGCCACTTGCAGATGTAGTAAGATGCTACATTTGCTGCGACGGACAGCATAAAAGTGGTAATACTAGGCATTTTTCTCACCTCCCCTCCCGAATAAATGGGCGGGCAAGGCCGCAAACCCATTATACCACTCTTTTCGCCAAAAAGATACAGGAGAGGGAAAGAGAAGGGCGACTGTAAACTTTCTGTGCAGTGCTTGACTTTTGGGGAGAATGGCATATAATAAAAGTGATAAAGGTAGAAGCAAATGAGTCCATTGGCTCACCCAAAAGGAAAGACCCCCTCCCGGAGCTGCAATCTCCGAAAGGGGGTCCTTTTTAGTGCTTATGGTCGGGCTCCGTCTTAGTACAACCTCTCAGTCTCGCTTCGCTCGACAGCTCCCCTAGTAGGGGAGCCTCTGGCGAAACCGTTCACTTTG
>OBAA01000288.1_pt1 | contig 58808 bp, 57 predicted proteins | sample 1475961 | NCBI WGS metagenome assembly OBAA01 (sample SAMEA2579960, study PRJEB22360) | human gut metagenome | biome: human gut; feature: human-associated habitat; material: faeces | place: Denmark | collected 2008/2010 | reverse complement strand
AAATTATATCATTGTTGCTTTTTTGTTATCCATTCTAATAAAGTAAGAATTAATTTGCTTATTTATAATGTGATAATGTGTTTAGTAGGTTAGTTGCCCACCAGCCTATCCGAAAGACAATCAGCGCAATACACATCACGATTTTATCAATGCACACAGTTGCACCGCTTACCAGCGAGGTAAACCAGAGTCGGCTTGCATCCACCTCCATATTCGTCACCTCATCCACTCCGGTCTGCTCCATGGTAGATTCTATCAGATTGGGGTCACTCACCCCCGAATGGGCGACATCCGCCTGTGCCTGTAAACTCGTGTACATCGTGTCCCGTACATAAATCAATTCCTGCACCTCTTGGAATTTGTCGCTTATCTGTGTGGCTTCCGCCTGGTACAGGTCATGCGTGTACGAGCCAATGGCATTCGGAATGTACGACAAGAAGTCCAGCACGCACCAACTGCTTCCGCTCCGGTTCATGCCGGTATCTGCAGGAGGATACCACCACGACAGGATGATAGCGATTGCCAGTGGCTTGAATAGTTTCATCACGTCCAGCGGCTCATGTTTCACCATCATTTTATAAGCCATGTTCGCCGCCACAATAATGGAAAAGAGTGCTGCCAACGCCATGCACATTTGGAGGATCCACCAAAACGGCCCTTGTGAGCCGGTGAAAGTCGCATCGCACAGGAACTCATTGGTCTGGAATATCACATCATCTATTTCTTCTTCGAGAATGTCAATGCCGAAATCCGATAAGATATTGTCTGCCATACATTACTGGATATTAGAGGATGTTTCCGTTTGTTCCGTTTCAATCTCATGTACCGGCAATATGCCGTCCGCTTTCAGCAAGTCATGGATAAATAGCCTGCCTTTTTGTGTCCACCGGGTACGCATCACGGTCTTACCGTTCTCCAACTGGGAGGTTTCGCTACCCACATACCCGTTCCCCTTGTAGGGAGCGTAGAGAATCCATTGCTTGCCGCTCTTGTATTGCACCCTTTTTTCATGGAGAATAGCGTTCAGACGGCGTCCTGAAAGACCGTAGTCTTGCGCAATCTGTGTAATATCCACCAAGTCCTTGTTCTGCAATACGGTCTCTGCGTAAGCGGAACGCTTGCCAAGCTCCTCGATTGTTTCCTTTTGGCGGTCAATCAAAAGCTGTTGTTCCGTGCAACAGCTCTCTATCTCCAGCCGTTGCTCTTTCTCCTTCCGAATGGCATTGGCAAGTCCGATAAAGAACTCCGGGTCTGTCACCGCGCGTTGCAGGGCTTTCTCGCTCAGGTAAGCCCCGTCCTTCCGAATGGCAGGCAGCACTTCCTCACAGACCCAGTCCTGAAACTTTTCAGCTTCCGGAAGTTTGGAGCGCATCACCAATCTATATACATCGGATTCGCTGATAAACTTGGTAGGTTGCATTACAACCGTACCGTATTGATTCTCAATGGGAGTGTCTAAAACGGACACCCCCTTACAGTGGGTACGGACGGCCTTTGCAGCTTCTGCATACCCTAAAGAACGGGCCACATCATTAGCCTTGAACAACACTTTCCCTTCTTCCTGTTGAACGGTACAAATCTCCCCGAATTGCGGATGATTGAACACTTGGTTTTGATGATTCATGTTTGTCATTATTTATAGAGTTAATAAATTCTTTTTCCCTTTCCTTTTTCATTCCCTGCCATCCACGGTAGTCCATCCGGCAGAACGCCACCGCCCCATGGCGGCAGCCACTACTTGCGCTTTCCGGTTTTCTATTTGATTGGTGGCAGCAAGCAGTTCTGAGGTCTTGCGTGCGTTGGATAGCTGGACGAGGTAGCGGATAAGTTCTTCGTTCTTCCTTGCCACATCCGTATAGATGCGCAGGTATTGTTTCTTGCGCTGGGCATTGGGCATATAAGCGTCCTGCGTGGCTCTTATGGCGCATTGGAACATCTGGTAATGCTCCTTCCAATAGCTTTGGTCATCACCGTTGCCGCCTGTTTGCAGGATGCGGTTGATGTTCCGCCCAAAGTCACCCATCTTGTCGGTTATCTTTCCTCCCTCCGCTGCCCAAGCCACATCGAGCGCACCGCCGCTACGGTCAGCCACGTTCAGGGCTTCAATTTTCTCCCGTGCCACCATTGCCGAGTCCAACGCTTCCGCTTCATCTACCTGGTTATACAGGTTCACCCCGGCAAGGGTACGGTACGACAGTTTGTTCTTGCTCGCCGCACTCTTGCTGTACGACTTGTGCAACGCTTGGTAATAGAGTCCGGGCGTAAGCGACCCGGAGCCGATTTCACCCACCGTTATCTGGTTCATCTTGGCAGCATCGTGGCTATAGGTCACGCTTTGCGCCACCACATCCATCGCCCCATAGAGCACAAGCCCCACTACTAAAATTCCTTTCCCCATCTTCCGATTCTTCATGTCCGATTCCTCATTCTTTATTCTTAATTTTTCATTTCGTTCCCGGATTCAGACCGGCTTCCCTCCACCGTCCAAACGCCCCCTCTATGATTTCCAGCTTGCTTTGCCTCCGATAAATGCTCTCTTTCCAGTAGCCAATCCGCAGTTGGATATACCGCCAAGTCTCAAAGTATGCCCGGTTCAGATGCGCTTCGATGTTATCCAGTCCGATATTGATGCCCTCCAGTATCAACAGCAGGTCTGAGGTCGAGCAGGCGGCGGCACCAGTGGCGTACAGCACAAGGTCAGCCACCGAACGGTACAGCGATTCCCCTTCATCGGTAATCTTCCGTATGCAGCGCAGGTTCACGCTGATAAGCAAGGTGTCGGCCGGAGAGATTTTCCCCCGTTCCAATACCTTTTCCCGATAATCGTCCAACAGATCCTTGTAATCCCCGATACGGTCACTCACTGTGTCATAAGTAGAATAGACATTCAGCGAGGTACGGAGCGACTGGTACAGCACGTCAATCACATCGAACGCCCTCGTGTATTTGTCAAGGTCGATGTTCAGTTCCTTGTATTCCACGGCGGCATCGCTGCTGTATTCATGCAACAGTTGGTTGCTCAGCTCCAGTGTGGAGCGTGCCAGCAACAGGCTCCGTTGCTGCTTGTGGTCGTTGATATAGGCTTCCACCACAGGAATGTCGAAGTTCCATTGCGCCTTCACTACGGTGGGCAGCACCGCCAACAGCAACAGGAGTAGGTATCGTGTCCGGTCATTCATTTCCGTTCCCCCTTTCTTCATCTTCGTATTTGCCGTTGTAGTCCACGGAGTGCAGGTTTTCAGCCGCCCCGTGCAACCACCGTTTCCGGCATTGTTCCACTAAAGTCAGCCGCCTGCCCCGTTCGTCATTGATATAGGGAGCCGCATCACGCAGCACGTCCACAATGGAGAGCTTGTAGTGCATCATTTTCTCCAGCGATACCAGGTCGGCATAGATATGGCTCAGCCTTGTATGTACCTGGCGGGCGATTTCCAGCCGGTCTGACGACCATAGCAGGTGATAGGTATCGCCAGTATTGTCCGTTTCCGGCGGTTCGCTTCGAAAGTATTCCGTGCTTATCTTGCAGGAGGGGTATTCACGGGCGATTTCCGACAGGCGGCTGTTCACTTCGTCCTTTTTCTCAGTCTCGCTTTTCTCTGGATCAAACTGGATAATATCCACCACCTCCGTATCGTTGTATTCGGCGGTCAGCTCCCAACTGATTTCCATAATGGCACGGTGTATCTTGATGCCGAGGAAGTATTTCGGCTTCCGGGCAATCTGCAGGGAGGCACGGAATGTAATCACCCCGTTGATGTTCGGAGCGACAGCTTCACGCAGGTAGGTATAGCCCGACCACCAACCTTCGCCTTTCCATGTCAGGTCGTAGGCGGCCTTGCAGTCCTGCATGATAGCCGGAATACGGTAGTAATCATCGGTAGGCACGTCGTTGTCGGCGGCGGCTTCTTCTTTGGCCTGTGCCAGTTCCGCCTGCTTCCGGCGCACGGCAGAGAGTTCCGTTTCTATCCGGCTGATTTCGTTCTTATTGTTGTTATAGGTTTGCCGGAGCACGGCGGCTTCCTCCACGGTGGCGGAAGCTATCTGCCTGATAAGTTCCGCATTTTCCGCCTCCAGCCCGTCTATCCGGGCTTGCAGCACGGCGGCTTCCCCGTTGTATTCCTGTTCCAGTTCGTCCAAGCCGGACAAGTCCAATTCATCATCTTCCGATACGGTTGTCCGCATCACGCACTCCTTGGAGTGTGCGTTCAGGCTGCTTCCGCAACTGCGGCATTTGTATTGGGTGGTGCCTGAAATCAGGCTCACCCCCTCATGGCAGGTCACGCTTATCATTACGCTCTCGCTGCCTTTCAGTTTCGCTTCATCCGTAGCCTGGTAGTAGTTTTTCGCATCGGAGCCGATGTAATACACGGTGCCTTCCTCGTTCTCGTTGTATTCTGACAGCCGGGCTTGAAGCTGCCCCTTGAAAGTGTTCAAGTCCATGATATATGAATCGAACACGTCCTCATACACTTCTTCTGTATGGTTCCAGCTTTTCGTCACCTTGATGCTGTATGCATAGGCTTTCTTGGTCTGCTTGCCTCCTTTGGATATGATATAACTGGAACGGTAATAGCTGATACTGTAAGTGTTTCCGTCGTTTCGGCGGTTCAGTTGTTCCACCTGCGCCCTCGACCATCCGGCATATCGTTCCGAATTGCTAAGCACCTGTTCGGTCTGGGTGGTATTCGGGTAAAAGTTGGCATCGGAAGTATTGAAGCGTGTCCATTCCCCACCATTGATTACGCTGTTGTCGTCTGTGGCAGGGGAGTAGTCGCAAAGCACCTCCTGGCCGGCATCCCTGCGGTAAATGTACCACCGTTGGGTATAGTATTGCCCCATCGTCTCACGCAGGTAATCGGTCATCCACGCCGTCAGATTGTAATTGTCGAGTTGGAACAGCCCGGCTACGTTCTCCGGTCCTCCGACTAAGGAGAGCAACGTGCTACCTACCGAATTGTCAAGGCTTTGGTACAGGTCGTAGCTGTTTTCCACGGCGTGGGCAATGGCAGTCACGTTTCCTTGCAACAGGTCGTGGAAGTTGCTCTCTCCCAAGATGTGTTCGCTCAGGTTCTCCGTTCCGGCGGTGGCGATATTGACCCCCATGTTATAGAGGTTGTCAAGGTCTGCCTTCAGGTTCTCTTTGGTGAAGTTATGTGGAATGTCGCCCAAGTCGTCAAGAAAGGTTTTCCAATTAATGCCACCGTTCTCCGACAGGGTGAACAGCGAGGCCACCTGCGGATTCAGTTGCAGGAAAGCGATGTCGTTGAACGACAGGCTGCCATTGGTCACTACCGACTCAAACTGCATACAGAGCGTTTTCACTTCCGTGCAGATTTTCATCAGGTAGCTTCCCCAATACAGGGCAGTCTGGGGCGATCGGAGCATCATCCCGGCCACCGTCCATATCTTTGGCATGATTTTGGCACTCACCAGGTGGTAAATCCTTCGGTAGTATTGGTTCTCCGTCTGGTTGCTCCAGATTCCCAGTTCCGTCAATCCTTTGCGGTCGAGGAATTTGGACGTAAAAATTCCGGCGGCGGCGATTTCGGCGGCATTGTACCGTTCCAGTATGGCTTTCACCTGCTCATTGTAGTAGGCTTCAGCCACCGTTTCCGTCCCATAGGCGGCGACCATGGCGGCCACCGTTTTCTTGTCGTAGTTTACACGCACGTACTGCGCCCTTGTTGGAAAGACAAAGGTGCAGGCTAAGGTCAGAAGCAATAGGATTCTATACATGGCGAGGTGGGGGGGGTGGTTAAGGGGTTATTTGCCGTTAGCCGTTATCTCTTTCCCTTGTCCTGCTCGTTCCATACACAGGCTGTATTCCCCCGAACACCAGTCCTTTTCCGGTGCCGTGAAGCTGATGTAGTTCCGCTCTTGCAGTTCCTTGCTGGCTGACAGCACATCTTTTACGGTAAATCCGCGTACCTTGCAAAGCAGGCTCGCCGGATGCACATAGAACTTTTCTGGTTTGTTCTCGTTCTTCCAAATATAAATAAGGTAGAAGAACAGTACCGTTGCTTCCTTGGAGAAATTGCTACGTTCGTTGGATTTCCAAAACTCGCTGATAAATTTTTCTTCTTGCATGATAATATGATTTTAGAATTGTTTTTCTTTCAGGTTCAATACTTTGCCTGCCTTATTTACCATTTGTGCAAAAGGCAGCGATTTTTCAATACCCGACCGTTTCCAGTCTCGGCAATAGGCTTCCGTAGCTTCTTGATGGCTGCATTTCAGTTCTGCCTTGTAGAGTTTCAACGCTTCTTTTTCCGCCCGTTCGGTGGTGTAAGTCATGTAGCATTCCCTCGGTTCCTCCACGCCATAGACTTCGCTGGTCGTACCACGCCTGATGAATACTTCCCGGAAGAAACTGCGTCCTTCCTTGTTCTCCAGTCGGTTAATGGTAAAGATTTTCTTGCAGTCCGTTTCCGTCAGTCCGAGAATAGCCTTGATGTTGTCGAAGCGTTCCTTGAACTTGCTTTGGTCAAGAAGCATCACCACATCGGAGTTGTTGATAATGGCCTCTTTTACGATTTCGCTGCCGATGATGTCCTGTATCTCCTGTGTCACCACGCCGACACTTGCCCAAAACTTTCTTGCCGTCTTGTACATAAACTTGATGTACTCGGCCATGAGTGGCGAGGCGATTGCCTTCCATGCTTCCTCTATTACCAGGACTTTTCGCTTCTTTTTCAGACGCATTTTCTGCAAGAACACGTCCATGATGATAAGCGTGACAATAGGAAAAAGTTTCTTATTTTCCTTGATTGCATCCACTTCAAAGACGATAAAGGTCTCTGAGAACAGCGTGGTATCCACATTCTCGTTGAGAATCTTGTCATAGTTGCCGCCTTTGTAGAAAGGCTGAATCATGTATGCGTATTTGTCGTAGTCGATTTCCGTGATGTTGTTCTCTAGGCAGATAAGCTCCAACCGTTCACAAGAGTATTCATAGAAGGTATTGAACGACAGCGAAGCCACCGCCAAAGCTTTTCGCCGTTCCTCCAGCAACTTGATTTTCGCATCAATCTTCTTACCGAGTGTCGCCATTTCCTCCACACTCCACGTACCCTTGCGCTTTTCGGCGGCGGTTAGTGTCTTGCGCAGGGTCTCACGCTGCAACGGGTCATAGCCCTTGAAACCGTGGAAGTAGGCATCGTAGTAGTCTGTCACAATCTGCTCGATGATACGGAACTCCAGTTCCGAAATTTTACTATCCGAACCTTTCCATATCAGCAGAATCAGGTTCTTCAGGAAGTCTATCTTTTCGATGTTCAGTTCCGCCTTCGTGATATTGAAAGGGTTCATCGTAATGGGCTTTTCCTCGGTGTAGCTGATATACTTCCCACCCAAATATTCGCACAATCCCTCGTAGGAATTACCTGTATCCACCATCACCACATCCGTTCCGTGTTCGTGTAGTTGGCGTACCACGCTGTTCATGTGGAACGATTTGCCGCTTCCCGAAGGCCCCAGGCAGAAAAAGTTGGAGTTGTCCGTCAGTTTGTGTTTCCCTTCTTTTCCCGTAATGTCAATGGCCACCGGCACGCCCTGCCTGTCCGTATAGTAAATCTTCAGCGGCGTGTCCTCGCTGTGCTGTATTTTTTCCTTGTACATCAGACAGGCGGCGGCATCGCCCAGCGTCAGGAAGCGGTCATACTCCGCACTCATGCCGTAACAGTTTCCCGGAAACGAATTGACGAACAGTTCCAGTTGGTTGTAAGCCCTCTTGGAGATATGGACGCCCATACGTCCGAACGTGTTTTCCAGATGATTGGTGGGCTTTTGCAGGTCGGCATCACTGTCGCAGCACACCACCAGGTTGTAGTGCGTATAGACTAGTTGCTTTCCCTCCCTGGCCATGACTTCCTGTACCTGCTTGATGTCCTCCACGGCCATTTGGTTGCCCGGATTGGGAATACTTGCGTGGCGGTTTTTCTTCTTTTCCAACAGCGCAAGCTCCCTTTTTTGGTTAGGAATGAAAATCATCTGGTTGTAAACGACCGTCCTCGCTTCCGGGATTTGGTCAATGGCCGCCATCACATCAACAGGCATCTGCGTGTTGTTCACCTCGATGTTGGCAAAGGGACGTACCAAGCTGGGCAGGTTGATGCTGTCCACGTCCACAAGTGAGAATATTTTGCATTTCCGGTCACCCATGCGCACACATTCCTCATCCACCTTGAAATTGTTCATTGAGAGTGTCTTGTGGGTAAAATCCATGGCAAAATAGCGGTCGATATACTCGCAGGCATCTTCCTTTGTCAGAAATTCGGCACGTACACCGGCATCCTTCAATTGGTCTTGCACTTTGCGGATTTTCACCAGGAAGTCACGCCACTTTCTGCCGTCAAAAGAGAAAAGGCGGCTCTTTTGCGCTTCCTGCGTCACGGTCAGATAGGTCTGGCTGTCCGTATATTCCCTGCCATTGAAGTAATGGAAGTAGGATTCGGACAGGTATTCGCGCTTGCTTTCGCTCTCATCACAGAACGGTTTGCGCACGAATATGTCCTGCTTGTGCAGCGCATACCCTTCGCCGAGTGTTTGGGCAATGGCGGTGAACAGCCGGGTGTATTCATAGTACCCGTCTATGTCAGCGGAGTATTTATCCACCGGGTTCTCCATGCGCAGGATAGCCGCATACTCTCCGTTTTTGGTATATACCACGCCGACACCCTCGTTGTCTTCCACGGAGAAGTAAATGTCTTGGAAGATGCGCTTGCGCTTTCCTCCTGTGCCAAAGGCATATACCGATATGGCCATACCCGTGCCTACAGCCGCAAGAATCAGTAGAATATAAATCGTCATGGGCGTTATTGTTTTTGGCTTCCGTCACATCGGGCGAAATAAACCTTTCGGATTCCGAAAGCTAAATCATTCTCCCATTTATCCGAAAACTTGAACAGGTCAAACGTAGGATGCTCATCGTAGCACTCATAAGGCACAATGCCATGTCCCACAAACAGGGCGATGTCTGCCGCAATACAGCGTGCCACCTCCCGACCGATATACAGCCTTTCCTTGTCGGTGAACTGTACATCGGAAAGCTCCTTCCGGTTCGTTTCAATGCACACGGATGCAAAATCCTCTGCACCGTTAATGTCTGTAATCGTCACAGTGGCATCGGTATCGGAGTCCATAACTACCTTTACTTTGAATAAAGGTGGAAGCACGCAGATTTCCACTGAGTTGATTTCCGCTTCGTTGTATATTACCAGATTGTTCATTTGTGTTGTTTTTTAGGTGAATCAAAATAGATAAAATAACCGCAGCCGTAAGCTGGCATATTGTTTTGACAAGGTTCCGGTCACAATACCGTTCTCCATGTCAATCAGATAAAAGGTCTTGTCCGAACTCTCGCTGACGGTCAGGTATTCTCCTCGCATCGGTTCACAGCCGACTGTTTCTCCGAGTTGCCGGTGATGATAGAGCTGTGCCAGTTCCGCAAGTGACGGCACATAGCTTCCCGGATGCTGCTCCACTTCAGCAAGCATTTCTTTCCTGGCGAGCAGCCTCCCGTTCCTTCGGTAGGCATGCTCCGTTTGACGGTACTTGTCAATCAGCCTTTGGGTAAGATCGGCACCGTCTGCATAGCCGAAGGCGCATTGCTCACCGTAGGGCATTCCCGAAGTAAAGATGAGTTTGTTCTCATCGATGATTTCATCCGTTTGCCTGGGATTGACGACTCCCTCTTTACGTTTACCATCAATGGTCTGGAAAGTTTTACCGGAAGTCAAAACTTTTCCCGAATAGCAATACCGACCCTCGCTGTCGCGCAACGCCACCGCTTTGCCGTGCCTCCCGTCCGTTTCCACTACCATGGCAATTGAATTGCTGTCACGTTGAGGACATATCCCACCGTCTTTTTGCAGGTAGTGACCCACTTCCACGGAATCCACACGCTGCACAGGCTGGTAGCGGAGCTTGCGCCGGGTTTCCACCCAACTGCCATTCACCGCCAATCCTTCCTTGCCTTTGCGCAGGTTTAGCCTTACAAGGCTTCCTGCTTGCATGGGAGGCAATGTTGTCCGCACGGCGTATGGGTGTCCGTCAATGGTGGCGGCAATCGTCACCGCGCCTTCCGTATCGGTAGGCACCAGATAAAAGTCATGTTTCCGGCCATTGTTCAACAGGCAGTCCGCATCCGTGGCGTTCAACGTGCCTCCTTTGCCCACAGGTCTCCATTTACCCAAGTAAGGCTGATAGACAGCCTGTCCGCAAAGGTTCTCCCCCGTAAGCGTAAGTTCATCCAGCCGCTCTTGCAACCGGTCACTCTCGCATCCGATGCAGAGTAGCACCATTGAACTGCGCCAATCCATTTCCACGGAAATCTCCTTGCCGATATGCCGGGCCGTTTCCACAGCGTACAGGTTTTCCCCGAAAGGAGCAGCCAGTACAAGACTATCATCTGCGGCAAGTCCTTGCCGATAAGGGAAACAGGCATAGATGGCGGCAAGCGTGTCAGCGGTCACGGTATGATGTTTCTGCGCCACATAACGCCCGTTATCATAAATGAACGGCACTCCGTAAAAGGCGTTCCGTTCCGTGTCTGTGGCGTCCGCAAGATGCATATACACCCCGATGTCCGGCAGTCCTGTTTCCATTCCCTCTGAAGTGATTGTCAACGGACGGCAGGCTGTAGCCCAGCCTTGCCGAATTTTACCGGCTGTCTGTTGCGCTTCTACCGTGGCGGATTTCGTTACCTGTCGTTTTCCACAGGATGCGAGCAGTAGGACACATGGAAGAAACAGCCAAGCAATTTTACTTTTTCTACAAACTACGGTTATTGTCATTTCCTTTTTGAATAAGCATAGATGAATACTCCTTTATCGTTCTTCTTGCTGTGCAGCCCTTTGCGCTGTTTCAGCAGGATAAATCCGGCACCCACGGCGAGAGAGGCCACCAAAGTGAGCAGTCCGGCGAGGAAACCTATCAGGCAGTAGGCAAGGATAAAGCCGAGAATGGCCCCGCCGACAGCTCCGGCCGCCCAATAGATGTACCGCCCCTGAAGTCCCATCAGTTCAAGAGGCCGTTGAAGCCCCTTGAACAGTGGGTACCCCGTGTAGCGGCTGTTGTCCGTTTGGGTTCCCATGCGCCGTTAAGCGGAGATACCGAAAAACAACGGAAGTGCCTGTGCAGCAGCTACCAGGAAGATACAAGCTCCTACAATCATCATGATAGACTTCTTCACGTCCTGTTCCTCGTTGTTCATTTTGATATACACGCTGATTGCTCCCACAACGGCCACAATGCCGGCAATGGCGTAACACAGTTTCACTACATACGGCACGTACTTGGCGATTTCGTCCGTCACCGTGCCGAGGGCGGTCGTTCCGGCGGAGTAGTCACCGGCCGCGTTCTGGGCGAAAGCTGTCACCGTTCCGACCAGCAGCATAAATGAAAGCATCTTGATTCTTTCGGAAGAGCAGATGCCCTTCATCATTTTCTTAATTTTTTGCAACATTCGTTCTTGTTTTTAATTAGACATTATGGTACTCTCTGCGCAGATGAGTATTTTTTAAACTTGATAGCCGAAGAAAGCTGGGAACACGATAGAGGCTCCAATCATGAACATACAGGCTCCCACAACCATGAGTATCTCCTTGACGATACCTTCCTCGCCGGCATTCATCTTGATGAAGATTTGTAGGCTGGCGTAAATAGTAACAAGTGCAGCAATGGCATAGGTCAAATACAGCACATAGAGCATCATGGTCACTACATAGTCGTGCATCAGTGCCAGCGCATCGGCTCCCCAACTGTAATCCACGCCGCCACATTTGGCGAAAACGGACTGCGCCGAAAGGAGGCACGACACCGGCAGGCTATAACGGATAATCTTCTTACAATACATTTCGGATGACATTGATTTCGGGTTTGAACAGCGAAGCTTTCTTGCCTTCCAGTAACTCATGGAGTTCTGGGGCTTTGATGCCGTATTCGCTCGTTACGTCCGCTTCATCCAGATTCTCTTGCAGCGAAGCAATGCGTCTCTCTGTCTCGGCAGTTTCTTTCTTTTCGCTTTCCTTTTCCGGGTCAAGCACTTCCGCAGGTTCTTCCGGTTCGGCATCGCCAATAAAAAAGCCGTCTCCCTGTTCATTCACAGAGACGGCGGTTTCAACTGGAACGTCTTCAATCTCAAACACTTCCTCGTTGGAAGTAAGTTGCTTTCCGGTAGCGTATAAATCCTTGCCGATGTTGGCACCGTAGTAAAGGAGGTAGGCGATGCTCAGGCAAATGGCAAATGTCAAAAATGGACTCATTTCGTATTGTGTTTATGCGTTGATTGTTCGATTGATGCCGCAAAGGAATAATGAAATAGAGGTACACGATGAAAGACAAAGCAACAAAGCCTCCTTTTTTAACCGGGTTTATGATTGCAGTGAAAAATCAGACTGTCAATCATACTCCGATACCACAATAACAGGTATTCCGCTCTCTACCATTTATATACAAGGAGATATGAATCATACACATCTATGCCCTCATTGGGCGGAGGCATTTCTGGCGCAAAGTTCCGGCAGGCTTGCTTTGATTGCTCCAAACTTTTAGGGCGGGAGGCAGCGGATTTTCGGATAATCAGTGCCCCAGTGATTGAAATCTTCCTTTTTCCACACGCGTAAAAAGCGTATTTCAACCAAAAAGTTTGTGCCATACGCACCTGCCAAGTCGGAGCACCATAAATAACTTCCTCACAATAAGGGGCAAAGGCTCCCGATGATAGGGAAATAAATCAAATCAGTTATGAAGTTCACAATTTCAGCAACAGAATTGAACGCCAAGTTAATTGCATTGGCAAAAGTAATGAACAGTAAGGTGGCATTGCCTATCTATTCCACGTTCCTATTGGAACTCAAAGACGGTGTATTGAGAATAACGGCATCCGACATGGATTGTAGCCGATGCAGCACGCTCCCTGTCATAGATATGGACGGAGCTAACGGACACAGCGAAAGTATATGTGTCACAGCGAGTTTTTTGCTTGATTCGTTGAAGAATTTAGGAGACCAGCCTGTCACTTTTGAAGCGGACGAGGAAAATTTGTCGGTAGTTATCCGCTACAACAACGGCCAGTTCGACATGGTGGGATTTCCGGCAAAGGATTACGTCCTTCCTGGCACAATGGAGAAAAACGTGAAGGCCACTATCGAAGCATCTGTCTTGAATGATAGTATCGGCAAATCTTTATATGCCGTTGGCAACGATGACCTTCGTCCTATATTTTGCGGCATCTATTTCACTAAGAAGGGCGATGAATTGCAATGTGCCGCTACCAATGGCTCCATGTTGGTACGGAACATTTACAAGGTTGAGGATGACGGACAAGAGTACAATTTCCTGTTACATTCAAGAGCTGCAAAGATTGTGCGCAGTATGACAAGTAAGTCAGATGAGAAAGTGCAGGTATTCATTACTGACCGTGAAATGGCCTTCCAAACAGAAACAGACTATTTCCGCACACGGCTGATAGAGGGAAGATACCCCAACTACAATGCCGTTATCCCCACGGATAGTGACAAAAACGCCATTCTCGACAAAAACGAACTGTTGGCGGCCGTCAGACGGGTAAGCGTATTTGCGGACAAGGCACGTTGCGAGGTGGCCATGAACTTTTCGGGATTGTCGTTGGTGCTTTCGGGAAAGGATATTGATTGTTCCACCCATGCTGAAGAAACGGTATTTTGTGCCTATCAAGGCGGCAATTTGCGCATCGGCTTCAAAGCGGAGTTTTTGAAACAAACGCTGGAAAATATCACCACCAAAGAGGTACAGTTCAAGTTAAGCACGCAAGAACGTGCAGGTGTTATCACCCCTGTAACCGACGATGACCAGATGGAAACCGTAGCATTGATTATGCCCATACTGCTATCGGCTTGATACCGGTATTGAAGAAATTCCCCTGCACTTCAATTGCGGCAGGGGATTAATAATAAAATCCTAAAATTGAAATGACATGACATTCAGAGAATTTATGAAAGAAAACGACTACGAGTTGCAGACCACCTTCTGGAACGATTTTACGATAGCCGACCATTTTGGACTTGCAGGTATTCAGGACACCTTCAACCGTGCGTTTGAAGAATGGAAAGATAATTGTAAGTATCTCACGGAGCTAACATTGGTACTCAACCATAAAGTATGGCAACACCATGAAACAAAACCACAATTTTCAGAACTGTATGAAAAACTTTGGGAACAGACCGAACAATATGCAATGGAGAATCTAAAAGGCGACGAGTTGGATTATTTTTGTGAGATAACAGATTAATATACATGAAAGAAGGTATCAGAGTAGATACCTTCTTCCATTTTATATATTCCTGTTTTATAAAGAAATATTAATTTTCCATGCACCTGTTTTTCTGGCACCGATTCTAGATATGACTCTTTTTTCCGCAAGGCTCTTGATACGTCTGGCAACCGTAGCACGATGCAAATTCAACTGTTCGGACAATTCCGTATAGGTGATGTCAGGCTTGGCTTGAATAAGTCTCAACATCTGCAAATCCTCTTCACTTATAGTCGCGTTTATAGTCGCATCAGCATCACTTATAGTCGCATTTATAGTCGCATCTGCCACTTTTATAGTCTCACTTTCAAACTCAACACTTGTACGGAAAATATCCTGTTCAAAAAAATGGGGATGCCCACCTTGATAATACTTGGCGTATTTGAAAATATTACGCACACCGGAACCGAGTTTGTCGGCCAATCCGATATTGCGGAAAAAGGAGGCGATGATTGGATTTTTGGGATTCGGCTCAAAATTTTCCGGGGTTATCTCACCCGACCACGAGGCACGGTTAGCATTTTCCGTGTATATACGGTTATTCTCAATAACGAATTTGGCAGGATAAGAACTTGAAAATTCTCTATGGATGAGTATGTTTGATACCATTTCCCTGCATATTACTCCACGCAGGCTTATCCGTTGTTCATTTTCAAGATAAAACGGATCCGGCAAATGTTTTTGGGCAAATTCCATCAACAGATCATAGCTTTCCACAAGGTTGGTACATACAATCTCCCTGTCGTCATACCGGTCTATATTGATTCGGCGAAGCAAAGCATCCGTTTCATAAGCCGGTGCCACATCTTTTATAACGTCGTCACGACCTAACAGTAATACGGCTGCAAGATTCAGTCCATGCTTTCCTGTCTCATGATTCGTACCGAACAGACCGGCAGAGCGTAACAACTCCATATCATCCGTCTTTTGCCAAATATGCCGACCGTTAGCGGAATTAGCAGCCATTTGTCTGATAGTCGGCAAAAGGTCGAGTCGCAAATCTTCCACTTTTATATATGGAAATACCTTCCGTTCTGTAAAGATACTTTGCTTACGGATATACATCATCGCTATTTGTGAGGTGCTGGTCACGTGTACGTCCGCATCATCCACCCGGTCAAATATCTCCTTTTTATAGGAATGGACTTCTGCACTCGGATTGACATGAATGTGTATCACGGTTTTACCCTCATAGAGAAGCGGTCTGGGCTCCAAATAAACAGTAGGAGTTATCAAATCCGAATTGCTGACACAACTGATAAAATTCTTAATCATTGAAGATACGGAATTTTCAGGTACGCCGACAACACGACCGGAATCCGTCACGCCTAAAAATAGATCACCGCCAAAACGGTTGAGAAAAGAGCATACCGTTTCATAGGTATCGCTTTCAATGCCATTTCCACAGCGTTTAAACTCCACCCGAATGGTTTCTCCTATTTCCAGTATTTCTTTAAATCGTTCTTGTTCCATTGTTCTAATTGTTAGGCAAAAATACAAAATATCCAGCACATAAACTTGTGTAGGACATGATTCTTTTGTTTAAAGTCAATTCACGGCATCCTTTTCTTATCGCGCAACAGGTCATTGACATCCTTATAATAAGGAAACGCCTCCATCACATTATATACCGTAGCCGTATTCATTTCCCGAAGCAGATCCACCGCCTTTCGTCCGGCATCGTCATTGTCGAGGAAGCAATAGATTTTCTTGTATGCTTTCAACCGGGACAGAGCTTTGGACAGGTTGTTCACCGAGTTCAGTACAATTAAATCCGGCTGTCTGCACGGAGGCGGCAACTTTCCTTGTTTTACTAGTGTCAAATAAGAAAGAAAGTCCATAAAGCCTTCAAACAGGCAACATGCCAAAGTGGTCTTTGTGGTGTTGGTCACTGATATGTCTTTAGGTGCAATGCACCCTTTGTAGTACGGACTGCGCATTTCATATCCACCGGCTATATTAGGAAAACCGATAGCGAAGTAGGCTCTTCCACGGCAGGTATAGTGTATCTCCCAGCATTCCCTGATTCCGATTTCCATATCAATGCCCCGTGAAGCCAGATAGGACTTCAAGGCTACCGAAGTCAGCGCACCGATTTGGATGTTCCGCAAGATCTCATTCCTTTCCTCAGAAGAGGGCAGGAATGTTCTTGCCTTGACAGGTACTCCCGGGGTGGCGTTTTCTATCAGTTTCAGTACACGGGATATATCATTGGTATGATAGATAAGAATACCCAAGTCTATGATGTCGCCACTCCGGGCAAGTCCGAAATCATACCAGATATTCCGATTTTTATTGACTTTGAATGAAGGTGTCATATCTTCCCTATACGGGGCACGGAACCATGCCGCACAAGCGGTTTCCCTTGTAGGGAAACAACCGATTGCTTTCAAGAAGTCCACAATATCTATTTGTTTGGTCTGGGCTATGTTCATAATAACTTTTGTGTTTCTATTCGGGTTTAATAAAGTTTATCTTATATATACACCGACGTTAAACTAAACCTCTTTATCGGAGGTACAGCCGCTATACTCCAGCACCTTCGGATTGTAATGGTAGCTCTTATCCTGTTTCACGATAATGCCACGCCCCATCAGATACTTGTTCAGTTCAATGCAGATGTTCCGGCCACGCTTGAAGCCGATTTCGGTATATCCCTGTTGGAGCGCTTTGATAAGCGGTCTGTATCCGGTTATGTCCCCCTCGCTGAATGCCAGCCTGAGAGCCTGGGCGTGTTGTACATCGGAAATGGATTCGCAGAAGCCCTTACGCTCTTGTGTAAACGAGTATTCTCCCACCAGTTCAGGCAAGGCATCGTTATTGATGCGGAAAGCGAACGGCTCAAACTCCTTTTCACGAATGTGCATGGCTTTTACTTCACTGATATTACCGTCAAACTGGCTCTTGGTGATTTGCAGAATGGTTTCCGCTTTGTTATTCAGTTCTGTGCCAATATGTCCTCTCGTATTGTCATCTCCTTTGTTCAGATGTAATACTGTATGGATATGGAGGTCGTGCATACTTGACCAGCGCATGAGGTCGTTTATCAAATCAACAGACTCACTGGGACTGTTGATGTCATACAGGAGGTCACGGATGCCGTCAATGACAACAAAACCGATACCCGGATCGGAAGCCAGCGCATGGTTGATAATCTGTCGGCGTTGTTTGGGGCTGTATTCCCGCAGCATGAAAAATTCGAGGTTGTCCGTTTCACGGTCAGTAGGTAGCCCGGCCAGTCTCAGGATGCGTTCAAGCACCTTGTGGCAATGGCATTTGCTTTGTTCCGTATCTACATAAAGCACCTTGTGCTTGCCTTCCGGCAAATGTGCGTTGTAGCGTAACACGTTTTTGCCCGACAACGCTGCAGCCACAATTGCCGTGATGTTGAAAGTCTTTTTGCTTTTGGGCTTACCGACCGAAGCACTGAAGTTGCCGAGCGTGGCAATGGTTATGTCATCGACACGGACAATTTCCGGCGGAAAAGCGTAGGTCTCGGTGACACGTAGGCGGATGAATTGCAGGATTTGTTCATAAACCGAACGATCTATGTCATTTCCGGTTTGAAGCAGGTGGGTCGGTATCATGGCTTTCCCCCTTTCTTTTTATGGTTGGGCTTGCCGGTGTGGTCATGGGCGGTCATTATAGCAGCCTGTCTTTCCAGTTCCCTTTGTGAAAGGACTGGATTGCGCCGTTTCCATTCATCCAGTTCCTTCCTTTCAAAGAAGATGTTCTTGCCATTCGGTTTGGTGTAGGATATGTCACGGTTGGAGGTAAGCCGGTACATATGCCCTTTGGAGATATTCAGGTATTTGGCGGCTTCATCAATATTCAGCATATCTTTCAGGTAATAGAGTTGATTCTCCACGCTTTCAAAACGCTCTATCAAGGCTTCAAGCGTCCCGAAACGATCAATGAAGGCTTCAATGGTGGTTATCTTGCCCAATACTACGTTTATATCTTCCATTCGGGTCAGGATGACGGCCACATCTTCTACCCGTTTAAGTGTTTCAAGAAATCCGGCTTCTGTCATGATGCAAATTGTTTATCGGGTTCAACACATTCATTCATGCTGTCCGGCATCTCCTTTGGACAGTTTTTTTCGGTTTCTTCCACTTGGTTCCGGCAGAGCCATTCGTCCAATTCCTGCTTGTTAAAATACAACAGTTTACCGGACGGTCTGTAGTGGGGGATATGCCCGTTCTTGGCAAGTTTGTACAACTGGCTTCTCGACAGCCCCATATACAGGCAGGCTTCTTTGAAATTGAGTGTTTTCTTGATGCAAAACAGCATATTTTCAATCTTCTCCGTTTGTTTCTGGAGCATACTAAGCTTCAGGAAACATGATGAACAGGACACCGCTACACAGTTTCCTTCTTCTTGTTGGTTCATTTTGTATTCTTTTTTGAGTTAGACATGGGGGAGTGATACCCCGAAACTTTATCGCTTCGGGGCAAAGGTAGATATGTGTTTTTCAATGCTTGTAAAAAGGAGAGTAACAGTTCGGAAGTGTTATCCGAACTGTTATCCTTTTCTGTGTCACTTGTTATCCGTTGTGTTTCTTTCTGTCATTTCTCTGACAGTTTGTACGCATTGGCTGATTACCTCCTGCATACTGTTTGGATTGCTCTTGGCAAGACTAAGTGCACTGGAATACTGGCCGTGTTTGAGCGGACGGCCGTCTTTGGAACCCAATATGGAACCGGCCTGTTCCAACAGATGTTCCCAACGTCCGAGAATGAGACGGTGGTGACATAACCGGTCGAAAAAGAAAGCTACCAACCGGTTATTGGCAGACTTCAACGGCTGATGCAACGTGCCTTCCAAAAGAGAACGCAGTATGCCTGCATTCACAGGGGTAGTGAAAAGTTGAGCCTCATTAGCACAATGCGCAATGAGGCTCAGTTGATTGTCATTCAAAAAGCTACCCAAAGACAAGGCAGGAAGGTTCGTTTCAGGGCGTGGCTTATCCGGTTCTTCTTTCAGACCGGAGGATGCTTTCGTTGTGTTGAACAGACGAAGCAACTCATCCATGCGGTTAGGAGCAAAAAGTATATTGGAGAAGAATAGCTCCACAAGGTCTTTACGTTTTGTCAGTATTCCTCTGAGAATACCGATGTTTTTCCGATGCCGGTTTTTCCCGGCGGCATCCCGGTGGTCACTATAATAATGACCGTTCAGAAAATCCTCCACATACAGTTCATACAATTTACTCTCACCGATAACTTCCTTCCGATAAGTAAAAGAGGCTTCTTTCAGCAAGGCAAAAAGTTCATCACGTTCATTTCCGACACTCTTGTGCGGCTTGTTTGCCAATCTCTTGTTTTAAAAAAAGGCAATCATTTCTACGGTTACGCTTCATAAATCTATTGTTTTAAGTTATTGGATAAATGCGTCATCCAAAAGGGAGATGGCATGGTCTTTCTTAGAATTGATGATTTGTGCGTACCTCTGAGTGTGTCTGATATTGGCATGACCCAATAATTGACTTGTCGTATAGATGTCAACCCCTGCGGTCAAGGCCAGCGTTGCGAACGTATGCCTCGCCACGTGGAATGAAAATTTCTTTTCTATTCCGGCATCTGTGGCCCAATCGCGAAGTATGCTTTTATACCAAATACTCAACTTGGGAAATACACGGTCTTCAGAAGAAGCATCCCCTTGTTCCGGCATCCATTTCCGTGCATTCATGTTCAATGGCAAATACAACAATGCGCCGGTTTTATACTGCCGTATTTCTACCTGCCACCTGTTCCCGTTTTTACTAATGTGTTTCCAACACAAGTTTTTGATGTCCATAATGCGCAAACCGCAAAAACAGGAAAACAAAAATGCAGCCTTCATATCATCCCGACGGCAAGGAGTTGCAATAAGACGTTTTACTTCCTCTACTGTAAGATATTCACGTTTGGCTTCCGAACCTGAAAGCATATCCCGTTTGATTTTCTTGAATGGGCTTGACTGGAGCAGGTTCTCCTTAACTGCATAATTCAGTGCAGCCCGTATATAAGAGAGGTAGAGGAAAACCGTATTTTTGGCCAGTTGGTTATGGTCACGTGTGAGTGCAGGTCTATCTAGTAAATGGCTGAGAAATCTCATAATATAATCCCTATCTATTTCTGCAAGGGTAACACTGTTATCGTACTTCTCCAATTCATTAGTTACCCGATCTACCCAAATAAGTGCAGATGCCGAAGCCCGTTTTTCCACATCTTGCCGATAAACTCTCATCCAGTCCGTGAAAAGCATATTCGCTTTATACGAACGGTCTGTGATACCTGCTATCTTGTTGGTCAGGTCCAAAATTTTTTCGGTCTTAATGGCATTGGCTATTGCGAGTGTGTTGGCATTTTGGATTTGCGCCGACACATCCGTTTCTGGTACAAGATAGAGTTTCAATGACTGGTAAGTTCTCCGGCCATTGTAGTAAATATCCAAATAGATGGACTTCCTGCCATCTTTGAGTTCATTAAAACGTAAACGGACAGGTTCCTTTACTTTAACTTGCTTTTTCGTACGTGCCATATACCTTTGTTGTACTATTATTCATGAAAAGATTAATTGCATTTTGTTATCTTGATTAATGTTACTATACAATAATGGATAACATAGCTTTCTGAGGAACAGACATAAAGAGGCTGTTTCTACAAAATGCAAATATACACAGTATTTTTAATTAAACAATACATACTGTATAATTTAAAAATAGAAATAAGATTGTCATGGTCAAACAGAATTGAATTACGAAAAATTTCTTTCTGCTATGACTGATACACAGATAATTGCGACATGCAAAATTTGCAATATATTTCTGTTTGACTATAAATATTAGAATAGAGAATCTATTAGTAATACAGCGGCTTCTTTTTTAGCATCTATGATTTTCGCATAAACTTGTGTTGTTTCCACATCGGCATGACCAAGTAACTGACTAGTTGTGTATAAATCTGCCCCCATGGTAAGCTCCATTGTTGCAAAAGTATGCCGACTCATGTGATAGGTCAGTTTTTTATTGATTCCTGCATTTTGGGCCCACTTCTTCAACTGTAAATCAATGGTAGAAGTGCAAGGCAGAGAAAATACATAATCTTCAGCACTTCTCTTAGTGTGAGGCAGATAGGCTTGCGCTTGCTTGTTGAGTGGCAAGTACAGCATCCGACCAGTTTTCTTTTGTCGCAACTCCATGTGAATATTCCCGTTATCTTCAATGATTTTTTTCCATTGCAAGGCACGGACATCACTTAACCGTAATCCACAGAAACAGGAAAACAAAAATGCAATTTTCACATCTGCTCTTGGTGCATCCGCCTCTATGAGCTTGCGGACTTCATCAATAGTCAGATACTCGCGTGGAGTTTCTTCACCGCAAATGGCTTTCCTGTCAATAGCCAATCCGGGATTTACAGACAACACATCATCATCAACTGCCATATTCAAGGTTGTAATGATAACCCCAAGATAATTGGATATGGTCTTTTTGGCAAAAGGAGCTTTGGTACGCCTTGCTTTTTGCCCTTTCATAAATTCAACAAAGCCATCCAAGAAATCCTTATCCACATCGCACAAACGAGCTTTGGCATTGTATTTCCGCAATTGTTTTAAGGCTGAATGCACATGGTTTTCTGATGATGTCTTTCCTTGTTGAATACTTCTGTTCTTATACTCGTTTACCCAATCAACCAGTAAAACCTTTGCCTTTTCTGAAATGGTTACGGGTGTTCTGTTGTTCGATATTTCAAGAATACGTTGTGCCCTTATTGCATCAGCAGCTTTCATTGTATGCTTGTTTTGCTTTCTTGCTTCCGAGGAATTCTCTGGGATAAGGTACAATTTCAGAAACTCATACCGCCTCTTCTTCTCGTAGTAAATATCGAGATAGATAGACTTGTTTCCATTTTCCAGTTCCTTGAACCGGATGCGTACAGGGGTTGATTCTATTTTCTTGGTACGAGCCATATACTTGAATTGCTTATTTTCTTCTACAAAGATAGTGATTTTAATCGAAAACAGGTGCTTTTTTGCACAACAAAATAGTAACATAAAAACTGTAAATAACACTATCGATGGCTAAAATCAACAATAAATGCAATTCTACATTCTTTTTATAAAAACCTGATATACATTGATATATTGTGCAATAATTGCATTTTTCTTGTGTTTTGTTTTTATATTCTATATATCGCGCCATTCCTGGGCCAGCGCAGCCCGGAGTAAGAATATTCCGATCTCCGTAATCAGCGAAGGTATGGGACATGATTCGGAAAACACTACAAGGATCTATCTGGCCTCATTGGACACTGCCACTATAGATAAAGCGAATAGTCTGATTTTAAAGTCCTTATGCAGGGAGTAGCATGTTGAGCGAATGGACGCTCTCTTTTCAAGAGATGAATTTCTTGATGCAAAATTACATAAAATATAGAAAAACACCCCATAAATGATAAAAAATATGTTTCATGCCCCAAAAAAACGGTTGAGCGAAAAGAGGCATTTGTTGAGCAAAAGCAGATTGCATAAAGAAGAACAGTATAAAAATTACCTGATATTTAAATAATTAAATTAATAATTACAAGGTAACCCATCTCTTGAAAAGAGAAGTGCAAAAAAGGAATTTTCTAAACAAGGAATACTTGTTCAGGGAATAGTCATGGATGCGGGAATGTTCAAGGATAATAATAATGTTGAGCAAGAATTATGGTCTCTCCGTAAGAGATGAATAACACGGTGCAAAATTACATAAAATATTGAAAACGACTACAAAAATGAGCAAAAAAAGATAATACGGAATGGTATGATTCCTGAAGCTGCAAAACGATTTGTTGAGCAGATAGGATTTGACGAGAAATCAAAGTCTTTATTATCAGGCTGTTTTGTTCATAGATGTCATGTTATTCATCTCTTACGGAGAGAAGTGCAACAAGAACAGGCGCAAACTCGCCTGAAAGTCTGCCCGATGTAAGGGCGGACAAACGCCAGTTTCTGATGAGAACGAAACAATGGAGCAAGAACGGGATGAAATCCCGAACTTTTACGAACCATATTTGTAACTGCTTGATTGGTAGAGAAATTTACAATCGTGCAGGATTGATAATATTGTCCTGAAGCGAAATAATGGCATCCCAAGAGAATGAGGAAGAGGTACGGTGGTTCGTGATGCGCGACCTGAAAAGGACGAACGCAAAACTGCCCGCCTATAAACTGCTTGATGGGAAGAAGATGGAAGTCTTTGTCCCCATGAAATGGCACTTGGTCACCCGCAAGGGGGTGCGTGTCCGTGAGGAGGTACCGTTCATACAAGACTTGCTCTTCGTGCATGAGACACGGAAGAACCTTGATACGGTTGTGAAAAAGACCCCGACCCTTCAGTTCCGTTGGTTACGCAACACTTGGCGGGAGCCGATGGTCGTTGTCGACGCGGACATGGAACGTTTCATCCGTGCCGTGAATGCCACCGAATCCCCCAAATATTACCTGCCGGAAGAGATTACTCCTGCCATGTACGGACGCAAGATTCGCATCGTGGGCGGGCCGCTCAACGGATACGAGGGAAGCCTGCTCACGACACGGGGTTCCAAGGTCAAACGCCTGCTCGTCGAACTGAAAGGATTTCTTGCCGTGGGGGTGGAGGTCGATCCCGAGTATATACAACTTACCTGACAGAACTGCCTATGGCTTTCATTTCCAATCTTTCCGCTCCTTCTTTATTCTGGACGGTCAATTCAATTTTGGTATTTATCGTGTGCGCACTTTCCGCAGGGGTGCTTATTCCCCAGATCCTTTTGATTTCCTTCCGCAGGAACCTATTCGACATGCCCGACGAGCGCAAGATCCACCAGGGAGTCGTTCCCCGTCTGGGCGGTATCGCCTTCAAGCCGGTCGTGTTCTTCTCCGTTGCGTTGCTGCTCGGTATGTGCCAGCTCTTGGGCTACGGCGACATGCTGGGTGGAATTGTCTCGGAAAGCCGTTCCCTGACTTTCGGATTCTGTTCCATCATGGTACTCTATCTGGTCGGTATGGCCGATGACCTGATAGGCATCCGTTACCGTGCCAAGTTCGTGGTGCAGATAGCCTGTGGGCTGATGATCATCGCCGGAGGGCTGTGGCTCAACAATCTGCACGGTTTATTCCTTATATATAATATGCCCGAATGGATGGGTTGGTCACTTACTGTACTAGCCGTGGTGTTCATCATCAATGCCATCAACTTGATAGACGGTATTGACGGGCTGGCTTCCGGACTGTGCGGCGTGGCGATGCTTTTCTACGGGGTGATATTTCTCATGGCATATGAGTATATCTATGCCATACTCGCTTTCGCCACCCTCGGTGTGCTCGTTCCATTCTTTTATTATAATGTATTCGGCGATGCCAAGCGCGGCAGGAAGATATTCATGGGAGACACGGGTAGTTTGACTATCGGCATGATGCTCTGTATACTCAGCCTGAAAATTTGCCGGTGCTTTCCAGAAGGCACATCGGACGGTCTGCCCAATGTGTTCGTATTGGCTTACTCGCCCCTCATCATACCCTGCTTCGACGTGGTGCGGGTCTATCTCCACCGGGTGCGCAACGGCAAGAACCCGTTCCTGCCCGACAAGAACCATATCCACCACAAGCTGCTTGCCATCGGGATGCGGCAGCGTACGGTAATGATTACCATCGTATCCGTATCGGTGTTTTTCACCTTGTGCAACATCCTGTTGTCAACCTGTATCAGCGTGACTCAACTCCTGCTTGCTGATATCCTAATATGGATAGCTGTGAATCTATGGTTGACCCGGAAAATAAATCGAATCAACAAGAAACTATAGTTATTTATCAAATACAATGAAATTTTACAAAATCATTATTGTGGCGGCATCGGTCTTAGTCTTAGTCGCATGCTCCACATCCAAGGAAATCTCTTACTTCCAGGATCTGCGTCCCGGTGAGAGCGAGTTGACGCTTGCCGCACCGATGGAAATCAAGATCCAACCGAAAGACAAGTTATCCATTTTGGTCAACAGCCAGGATTTGAGGCTGACCAACCTGTTCAATCTTCCGATCGTCAGCCAGCAAGTGGGACAGGAAAGTTCATCGGGGACAAACCGGGGAGTGTCCGGTTATACGGTGGACTCCAAGGGTGATATCGACTTCCCTGTACTGGGGGGGCTCCACGTGCAAGGCATGACCCGTGAGGAAGTCGCGGTCTATATAAAAAAGGAGCTACAATCGCACGACCTCATCAAGGATCCCGTAGTCACGGTGGAGTTCATGAACCTGAGCGTGAATGTCATGGGTGAGGTGAACCGTCCCGGACGTTACAATATCGACAAAGATCACCTCACCATCCTCGACGCCTTGAGCCAGGCCGGTGACCTGACCATATATGGTAAACGTGAAAAAGTCCTTGTGTTGCGTAACGAGAACGGCACGCAACGTGTCTATGGCATCAACCTCTGTTCCGCAGACCACCTCTATTCCTCGCCGGTCTATTACCTGCAACAGAATGACGTGGTGTATGTCGAACCTAACGACACCAAGGCACGCCAGTCCACGGTCAACGGCAATAACGTACGCAGCACCTCATTCTGGATTTCCTTGGCATCCCTGCTGACTACCATCAGCGTATTAATATTCAAATAATAAAATCATCATTATTGTTAGTTCCTCATTCAAGAAATGGTAACCCAACAAAGAAATACACCCGCACAAAGTCCGCAGGACTTCATCCGAATACAGGATTTATTTTACCTCTGCCTTGGCAAATGGCACTGGTTTGTGGTCTCATTGGCCGTCTGTCTCGGCATCGCCGTCTGGTATCTGCTCACTACACCGCCGGTATACACCCGTTCCGCCTCCATCCTTATCAAGGACGATTCCAAAGGGAAGTCCGCCTCCACCGACATGGAAACGTTCTCCGATTTCGGCCTGTTCACAAGCAATACCAATGTGAACAACGAGATGGGCACGTTGCAGTCACCCGACCTGATGCGGGAAGTGGTCTCACGCTTGCATTTGGACATGGATTATAAAGTACCCGGACGTTTCCACCGCCAGACGGTTTACGGACGGCAGCTCCCCGTCAGCGTCAGTATCAGCGACCTGCCTGAGGACGAATCCGCCACGTTCACCTTGCAACTGTCGAAAGGTGGCAAGGTCACTTTATCCGACATTGAGCGGAACGGCAAGAGCGTCGGCGAAACGGAATTGAAAGGAAATCTGGGCGATACCATACCAAGTGGCATCGGGAAAATCATCGTCACCCCGACCTCTTACTACACGGATGACATGGATATCCAATTATATGTGTCACGCCTGCCCTTTGGTAGTGCCGCCTCCGCTTACAGTTCCAGTCTGGTCGTGTCGCAGACCGATGAGAAATCCAACATCATCACCTTGTCATTCAAGGATGTCTCCACCCAACGTGCGGAGGACGTGCTGAACACCCTGATAGCTGTCTATAACGAGAACTGGGTGAGGGATAAAAACCAGATAGCCATTAGTACCTCGAAGTTCATCGACGGCCGCCTCGGTGTGATCGAGGGCGAATTGGGCAACGTGGACGATGACATCTCCTCCTACAAGAGCGAGCATCTGCTGCCCGACGTACAGGCCGCCGCCAACATGTACATGGCGCAGGCGAGTGAGGCGAAAGCCGCCATCAAGGAACTGGACAACCAGGTCTACATGGCACGCTATATACGCAACTACTTGACGAATAAGAGTAACGACTCCCAGTTGCTTCCCGCCAATTCCGGCATAGACAATCCGGGCATCACCACACAGATTAGCGAGTACAACAGCAAACTGTTGGAGCGCAACAGCCTCGTGTCACACAGTAGCGAGAAAAACCCGTTGGTGATGGAGATGGATGCTTCCCTCTCCGCTATGCGGAACGCATTGCTCACCTCCATTGACAACCAGCTGGTTACCTTAAATGCCCAGATAAAGAGTCAGCGGGGTTACAGTGGACAGGCCACCTCGCAGATTGCGTCCAATCCGCAGCAGGCCAAGTACCTGCTCTCGGTAGAACGGCAGCAGAAGGTGAAGGAGTCACTTTACCTTTACCTGTTGCAGAAACGTGAGGAGAACGAACTTTCACAGGCATTCACCGCCTATAACACCCGTATCATCACCATGCCAGGTGGCGGTATGATTTCCACCGCACCGGTAAAGAAAAATATCCTACTGGTGGCTTTCGCTCTGGGAATACTCATTCCCGTGGTCATCATTTTCATTCGTGAGAATATGAATACCGTTGTCCGTGGCCGTAAGGATCTGGAAAATATGACCATTCCCTTCGTGGGAGAGATACCGCTTGCCTTCCGTAAGAAGAGCAAATGGTACGATCGCAAAACAAAGACAAAAGGGAATAAGTGCGCAATCGTGGTTAAAGAAAAGAGCCGCAATGTCATCAACGAGGCGTTTCGTGTGGTACGCACCAATCTGGAGTTTGTCGTGGGCAAGGAACGGGAGTCGAATGTAATCATGCTCACCTCGGCTAATCCGGGCAGTGGCAAGACATTTATCACGTTTAACCTCGCCACCAGCCTCACTATCAAGGGTAAGCGAGTGATTGCCATCGACCTTGATTTGCGTAAAGGTTCGCTCAGCGAGTATGTGGGCAGACCGAAAGAAGGCATCTCCAATTACCTTATCGGAGAGACAAAGACCTGGCGGGAAATCGTCCGCAAACCTGCGGACGATGCCAAGCTGGATATCATCCCCGTAGGCATGATACCACCCAACCCAACCGAACTGCTGTTCGCAGAACGGTTGGAGCAACTGATAAACGATCTGCGCAAGGAATATGACTACATCTTCATCGATTGCCCGCCGGTGGAAATCGTGGCCGATGCCACCATCATCAACAAATGGGTAGATATTACCCTGTTCATTGTCCGTGCAGGATTGCTTGACCGCGCCATGTTGCCGGAGATAGAAGGGTTCTATACCAACAGGAAATACAAGAACATGTCTGTCATCCTGAACGGTACGGACGGTGGCAGCGGACGATACGGATACAAGTACGGGTATAAATACGGTTACAAGTACGGCTACCATTACGGATACGCCGGATATACGAAGGAAGAGTAAACAGAAAGATGTGGCCTTTCAGAAAGCGTATCATTCTTGCTGACAGTGGCATCTTCCAAGGATTCACCGACTGGCACTGCCATCTGCTCCCCGGAGTGGACGATGGCGTACAGACGGTGGAGGAAACCCTGCGAATTCTTTCCCTTTATGAGGAATTGGGTGTGAAAGAAGTTTGGCTGACACCACATATCATGGAGGACATGCCCAACACAACAGCCTCCTTGAAAGCACGTTTCGAGAAACTGAAAGCCGTTTATCGGGGAGATATAGTCTTGCATCTTTCCGCAGAGAACATGCTTGATAACCTGTTTGAGGAACGGTTGGAGAAGGGTGACCTGTTACCGTTGGGCAAGAACGGGAAACATTTGTTACTGGAGACTTCCTACTTCAATCCCCCGATGGAGCTGAGCAACATCCTGCTCCGCATCAAATCGAAAGGATATACACCTGTATTAGCACACCCCGAACGATACAATTACATGAACGAGAAGGACTATCGGTTACTGAAAGGATTGAACGTGAAGTTCCAACTCAACCTTTTCTCATGGGTCGGCTCATACGGCACTGGGGTAAGGAAGAAATCCGAATGGTTGATAAAAAACGGTTTCTACGACTTGGCAGGCAGTGACATACACGGCCTTGCCGCCTTGGAAACAAACATATACAAAAAAATACCACAAACCAGCCCTGAACAGATGTTCAGGACCGAGCTGTGGTAATCGGATGCTCGAATCAAAAAGCTAGAACCTGTTCTCCCTGATATCCGAAAGATACGCCAATAGGAAACGGAAATGGAAGCGGCCGTGGAGGGCTTATAGAGGAGGAGAAAACGAAAGCGGCTTCGTTAGATATCGAAGCCTGTTGCATGAAAAGAAGGTGTCTTTTAAGAGATACATCTTTTTATTTTTTAGAAGAGATCGAGTAGTTAGCACTCTATAGCACAAGTTACAATTTGGAATTCCTAAGAGTAAAGACCTTATAAAAAGGTAGTGCTAAGCCCCAATTTGAGGACTTATGAAAAAAATAACGGGAGTATGACAAAAAGAGAAAAAGCATTAGCAATCGTTGATAATTATAGTGTTTATCATGCCGGTACCGCAGTGACAGTCGGTGCATTTGGAGGCCAATTTGGTGCTGACACTGTAGCCCTAACTGGGTTGACAACTATGATGATTGAAGAGATATGCAACGTATATGGTATTCATGAGCGAAAAGCTAAAAATATACATATAGCCAGTGCCATAGCCCGGCTAACATATAAGGGGACTGTAATCGCAAAAACAATATTGAACTGGGTTCCCTTAGGTTGTTTTGCCAATGGTGCTACTACCTATTTCCTAACAAGAAGTGCAGGTCTGAAATGTATTGAGGAGATAGAGAAAGGCAAAATGAATGTTCAAGACCAACTGGTTCAAAGCGTAAAGGACGCTGCTGTTGTAATGGTCAAAAGTGAATTGGGTAATGGTATCGAACATATCTCCAACCAGCTTGCTGAAAATGTTGCGGACAATGTGAAAGAGATTCTCCAATGTGACGTTTCTCAAGACCTGGGGGTGGATCATATGGTAAGTTACCTTGATAAAATATCGACTGAAGCTATGGTTGGTATCGACAAGGCAATCGGTGCGGCATTGCGAGCATCTGTTACCGAATGCCTAAAAGGAGATGCAAAAAGAATAGATACATCTGAGATTCTTAGAAAGACGATTCTAAGTTCACTGACAGCAATGATTGATGAGCACACGAAAATGTCTGAAGCAGAAGTTCACTTCAGGATAATGGCAAACGATGAACATTACAAAACTTTTGAATCATTCTTGCATAACACCGCCGAATATTTTGACAAAATAGAGAAAGAACGTGGTGTATATGAAGCTATAAAATATTGCATTTCGAGTATTTCAGATGGTTGTAAAGTCTATTTTGGATTAACATCCCAAAATATGCTTGATAGCATTCTTGACAATCCTTACGACAAAGCTATAGAAAGCGTATATCACTATTATCTTCCAAACATTTGCGATTGTGATAACTATGAGTCAATTTGGGCGAAATCATCAATTCTTTATCAGAAGTTAGTGATGATTAATTTTAAATATAATATTCCGAATGTTTGCTTTGATAGAGTAGATGACAAACTCATTTATATGATTGCCGGAAGAATTAAGGAGAGCACAGAGCTCCTCAGATGTAAATCCACACAATCTGTAGCGTATGACATCTCGCAATTTATTAGAAAAAATGCGAAGTATCTGAATTCCCATATATCTATCCCAATTATCGGTCTTGATGAAAATTTGTGGAGAAAAGAATATGAACGTCTATACAAAAGCAATATTGTCTTTTGGACTGGAATCATAAAAAAAAACAAAACGGAACGAAGCACATGGTCAGACTGTGTAATGCTATATATTAGATTGTTGAGACTAAACCAACTTCATAGAGGGCATTTTGAGCAGATATTAAAAGATGACAATCTTATATATAATATCGCTGAGATTATAAAACCGGAAATGCCTATATTGGGTAAATATACAGTAGAACAAATTGCATATTTTATAGCAGAGACCTACGATAGATATATGTTATCGTTATAATCCAACGATTAGTGACCTCATCCCGTATGAATACCTCCCAACGTGTTATAAAAAACACCATGTGGCTCTATCTTCGCATGGGGGCAAGTATTCTTGTGAATATATTCACAACACGTATCTTGCTACAGGCCCTTGGAGCAAGCGACTATGGACTATATAATGTCGTAGGCGGTGCGATAACCATGCTTGGCTTTCTCACGGCTTCCATGAGTACCTCCACCCAACGGTTCATCAGTTACACGTTGGGAGAAGGTGATAAAGAAAAACTAAAAAGTATCTTTAATAACACGCTTTGTCTACACTATGCCATAGCGGGGTTGTCTGCATTGTTATTGATAGCGGCTTCCTTTGTCTGGTTTAATGGCGTATTGAACATCCCGGACGGTAGGGAAACAGTAGCCATGTTCGTTTATGTCTGTTTAGTTTTCAGCACCATTTATTCGATAACGATTGTGCCATACGACGGAGTGCTGAATGCGCATGAGAATATGCGCTTTTACTCTCTCATTGGTATCTTCGATGTCTTTGTAAAATTGGGAATAGCCGTAGCGGTGTATTTTGCCACATACGATCAGCTTGTGATGTATGCAACTCTGATGGCTTTGGAAGCGTGGATATTACGTGTAGTCACTAAATATTATTGCAGTCGTTATTATAAGGAATGTAAACGGCAGGAACTCCGAAAATATTTCAATCGTAGTACGATAAAAGAACTTACCTCTTTTGCCGGGTGGAATATGCTTAATATTACCACATTGATGTTTAGCGTATTTGGCATCAATCTCGTTGTCAATCATTATTTTGGTACGACACTCAATGCGGCCTTGGGGATTGCCACCCAATTATCGGGAGTCTTGATGGGTATATCCATGAATATGATAAAAGCCGTGACACCGGTTCTTGTTAAGAGTGAAGGAGGACATCAACGTGAGAATGTATTGAAAATTACATTCGTGGGTTGTAAATTCTCGTTTTTGCTGTTTTCGTTTTTCTGTATACCTATGATGTTTTACATATCACAAGTATTGGAACTATGGCTGAAAGATGTGCCTGAATGGACTGCGACATTTTGTATCCTGATAATGACCTCTACTCTTGTCGATCAGATGACCGTTTTCCTTTATCAATCCTTGCAAGCCCAAGGGGACATCAAGGAATACAGTATTGTCAAAGGCATTATTAACATATTACCGATTCTCAGTAGCATCATCATGTTTAGTCTGTTTGGGTTTGAACCTTATTGGGCTTTGATAAACTTGATAATCGGTAAAGGCATATTGGGTGGAATCATCAATTTATATTATTGCAGTAAAAACATATCCCTGTCTTTGGGTGGATTCGCATCCAAAGTGATTGTACGTTGCGTAAATGTCACACTGTACAGTGTGTTATTGGGATTTGTGTTGTATTCTCTCTCTATCCATTGGCTTCTTGGGATAAGCCTATTCTTCATTAGCAGCATACCTTGCTATTGGCTTTGGGGCATGAATCGGGAAGAGCGAAAAATGACAATGAATTTCATTAAAAGAAAAAGCAATCATGAACATAATAACACGTATTTTAGGAAGCCTTGAGGCACGGCTTAGCCAACCCCGGCTTAGTCTTTGGCGTACTGTCTATTTCAATCTCCGCACGCTGCCCTTCGACGAGGCTGTTAAGTTTCCCATATTCATCTATGGAAAAGTAAGGCTTTTCATGCTCAACGGAAAAGCACGATTTGAAAACACTCCTATCCGACGGGGGATGGTGAAAATCGGCGTTAACGCCGATTCCTTTTCCTTGTTTGACCATAGTGGCTTTGTTCAATTAGGTTCAAAGGATAGCAAAATGGTATTTGAGGGTCCTGCCTCTATCTCTGTCAACTGCAAAGTAAGAGTGGTAGCCGGAGAACTGCGTTTTGGAAAATATGCGTATATAGGTGAAGGTGTGCGTATCGTGTGCAATGGAAGTTCTGTTCATATAGGGGAGTATTCAAGGATTGCCTTTGAAACAACAATCATGAACAGCGGTTTCCATCATGTATATAACAGCAGCAAAAAAAGCATAATCCGTACCACACGGCCTATCTATATAGGTAAATATTGTTGGATAGGCAATAGAAGTACATTGTTGGCAGGTGCCGCCATTAAGGATTTCACGATTGTATGTGCTAGCAGTTTGATTAATCGTGATTTTACACAAATGGAATGCGAAAACCAAATGTTAGGCGGCTCTCCCGCTAAAATGATATGCTGCGGCATGAAGCGTATATTCTCACCGAAATTGGAATCACAAGTGATAAGATGGTTTAATGAACATCCGACAGAGAATGTATATGTGTTGGAACAGTTGGACGATAATGTTACAGATGTTAATTCAGAATTTGGAAGATGAGCGGATTTGTTTTGAAAGGGCTCAGAAAAGTGTACCGGCAAATAGCAAGACCAACATTTGCCTCACCAGAATGCGAGTATGACCGTAATCGGGCAAACGAAATTTTGCTGAATGCACTACAGGCAGAGAACCCCTGTATGATTTCACGCTTTGGCAGTGGAGAAATAGGCATCGTGAGCAACTATTTACAAGTGCATGGTTCCAATGTATTTCTTACAAAATGTTACCGATATGTGGTGGACGATTGCGGACTACCCATTTGGGACAAATTATTCTTCAAGTCTATGAGGAACAATGCCGGTATATTTCCCGAAGAGATAGAGACTTTGGAACGGTTCTCCGAGCGTTACCTACAAGACATACCGTTAATCGACATCCTTGGATCTTTCAATTATGCAGAGAAATTTATGCCTTTGAGAAGCGATGTTGTGAATGTACATTTAGAATGCCTTTATCCTTTTTGGTCCGAAAAACCTTGGACACTTGCGCTTCGTGGCAAGAAGGTGCTCGTGGTACATCCTTTTACAGAAACAATTAAAGCGCAATACTCCCGCAGGGTAAAACTGTTCGACAATTCGGAACTTTTGCCCGGTTTCGAATTGAAAACATTGAAAGCCGTTCAGTCCAACGCCGGAGCGGAAGTCTCTTATAAAGATTGGTTCGAGGCATTGAAATGGATGGAAGATGAAATGGCACGGATTGATTTCGACATCTGTATTTTAGGTTGTGGGGCTTACGGCCTGCCGCTTGCCGCTACAGCCAAGCGCATGGGGAAAAAGGCAGTTCACATAGGTGGAGGTTCGCAGTTGCTGTTTGGTATTAAAGGGAAGCGTTGGGACAACGATGGTTATCATTGGAAGAACTTGCCTCAACTGTACACCAATTACAGCAGCTTATATAATGATTATTGGGTCAGACCCTCACAAGCGGAAACACCCCAATCCGCTCAAAAAGTAGAGGGTGCTTGTTATTGGTAAATGAATATTATGAGACTTAGTGAATTAGATACAAAATGGTATGCGGATTGGCGATTTTGGCTTCTTGTTATTTCCATTAATATTAGTGGAAATCCAGGTTTCAATGTTGTCTTTCCATATTATGCCACACTGACAGGTTTATTTGTCGGGCTATTGTCATATTTGCTAATTCAAAAGCAAATTATTAATAAGACGTTTTTTATATATATTTTTTTATGGGTATGCTTATTCCTTTTACACGGATATTATATTAAGGAATATGAACTCAGTAGTGCCATACATATCATCATGAAGGTGACAATAGGAATATTGGTCTTACTATCAGTAAATAAAAAATTTACTAAATATTATTCAGATATAATCTATTTCTTTAGCGTTCTTAGTCTGATATGTTTTGCGTATAACCATATTTTCGGTGTCTTGCCATATATTGATCTTGGTAAAAGTATGGATGGAGGGAACGGATTTAGAGTAACATCACTCGTCTATACTCAACTATACAACCTTAATTCACATGGGTTGAACTTTAGAAATTGTGGACCGTTTTGGGAGCCAGGTGCATTTCAAGGATTTATAAATCTTGCTATAATTATTGAATTGTTAGGTCATAACGATAGAAACAGAGAATGGTATGTTCGAATGTTGGTATTTGTAATCACCGTCATTACCACATTTAGTACTGGTGGATATATTGTATTAACTTTCAATATCATATATTTTATCATTTCCGACAAATGGCTTAGAAACGACAATAAAACAATTCTATTAGTCTCCTTCTTATTAATAGCCTTGACCATCTTTTTTAAAACAAACTTTCTTTATGAAAAAATTAGCAACGACCAAGGCAGATTAGGTACTTCTTTGTCCGATTTATTTTCTGACAATATAATGTACACTTTGTTCGGATATGGCTTTGCTGGAGAATCTATCTCTCAAAGTGGTATTAAGTCAGCCAGTAGTGTTTTAAATCTTTTTCGGTATACAGGGCTATTGGGAATTATACTGTACTATACCCCTTTAATAGGTGTGCAAATTAGCTTGAAAAAACTATTTTATGCATTAATAATTTTTCTTATCATGATGAATGAGCCATTTATAACAGCTGGGGTTTTCTGGTGGGGAATACCTCTTTTATTTCCTTTTATTATTCAAACGGACGAAGAATATGCATTTTCTGCTTAGATTAAAAAAGGCTCTTGGAGCATTTATACATTATTATATACGACCGAATCCATCAAAATTTGGTCATTATGGGAAGAATACATCTATCGCCCGCCCCTGTGATTTGAAAAAGCCGGGTAATATCTTTTTATATGACTTTGTACGTATTGGTCCTAAATCAAATATCATGACTTCAGGAAGAGGTAAATTTATCATGAAACAAGGTTGCCTATGTTCTGAAAACTTGGTAGTTGTCACATCCAATCACCGCCAACATATAGGTGAATACCTAAACAGCAATAATGAAGATGCAGTCTATGGAGATATAGTTGTAGAAGAAGATGTTTGGATTGGGGTTAATGTGACATTGCTTGCAGGGATATGTGTCGGTCGTGGTGCTATTATAGGAGCTTGCTCCGTGGTGACAAAAGATATTCCACCTTATTCAATAGCGGTAGGGAATCCCGCCAAAGTAGTTAAACTCAAATGGACAATAGACGAAATCATTGCGCACGAGAAAAAGTTATATGCGGAAGAACAACGATTTACCAGACAACAGTTAGAAGAAATAAGAAACAGCGTAACTCTCAAAGATTTGCCTGTCACAAAAGGATAATAATTTTAGATTGTATGAAAGAAGTAGCAATATTATTTTTAGTACATAAATCACCTGAACAACTTTCGCATTTGTTGAAACGCTTAGACGATAAACGTTTCGATTTCTATATTCATGTAGATGCAAAAAGTGATATTAACCGATTTTTACCTATTGAAAGTGAGATTAAATGTTCGCATGTACATTGGGTAAGAAATAGAGTGAAGACCTACTTTAACGATTTCTCACTTGTGGAAGCAACATACAACGTAATGAATGCAGCATATACTGAAGGAGTATATATGTATTACGTACTCCTTACAGGACAGGATTATCCTATCAAGAATAATGATTATATATATAAGAAGTTATATGAGTCTTATCCTACCGCATATATAGATATGTACGGGGTAAATGATGCCTATTCAATTGGAATCAAATGGGTGAAAAACATAGGATACAGTTATTTCTCGCAATCTTTAAGAAAAAAGTTACAGAGCATCTTAGGTAACAAACTTTATTATTCCTCTTATGGACGAATCGCAAAAGTCCTACCTAAAATCTATGATTTCTCAATGACTCGTTTTCGTTATTCACCGCGAAAGCGGATTGAAGAAACTGAATATACCTATTCGGCAGGATCGCATTTCTGGATATTACCCGACATGGCAATCAAACATATCATCAATGTGTTCAAGCACGACACAAACATCAATGATATATTCCATCATGTTGCAGCTCCTGAAGAAAGTTATTTTCAGACAGTGTTATCATCGATGGATGGGTTGAAACTGCCAGATGGTATGTTAGCGCAATTTGAGAATACAACTAAAGAGATGGACAATCCAGCCTTGCGTTTGATAAAATGGTATGAAAACGGGAAACATACCAACGGCCACCCTGCTATATGGAATATGGATGACCACGAGTTCATAGATAAGGCGAAGGCTCTGTTTGCTCGCAAATTTGACATGTTTATTGACAACCGGATAATTGATTACTTAGATAAAAAATGAAGGAACGAGTTGTTAGATATATGAGCAGATGGTTTGTTTTAGGAAACCCCTCTCGCCCAATCAAACCTTTTACAGTCAATCTGTTATACTGGAAACCATCTACAGGAGACAATGTAGGAGATTTACTTTCCTTAATTATATATAAACAGATGTTAAAAACGGGGGGGGTAAAACATCCATTCTCTGTCAAAACAAGAAGAGTTGTAGCTATTGGAAGTGTATTAAGTTTTGTGGGAAGTGGAAAAACCACCGTGTGGGGTACGGGGCTGATGAATGAGAAATGCGTCGAGGTTTTGCCCATAAAGAATGCCAAACTGGATGTGAGGGCTGTCCGTGGCCCCAAAACGAGAAAATGTCTTATAAAAGCAGGGTATATTTGTCCTGAAGTGTATGGCGACCCGGCCATCCTGTTACCCGTATTCTATAATCCTACGGTAAGCACGATAAAAGGGAAAGTGGTCATCATCCCACATCATAGCAGATTTGAAAAATATGCCAGTCGTTTTGATAATGTCTTAGATACGTATACAAGTGATTGGCGTAAATTTGTATTGGAAATTAAAAGTGCGGAAAAAGTAATAAGTTCTTCATTACACGGTATTATTCTTGCAGAATCCTATGGTATTCCATGTGTATGGCTAAATGATATTCCTGATTCTCCTTTCAAATATGAAGACTATTATCAAAGCTCCGGACGTGACACCTATCCATTGGCAAATGACATAGAAGAAGCGATGACAATGCAAGGTGAAATAAATCCATGCTTTAACAAAATGCAAAAAGACTTAATGGATTGTTTTCCTTATGATTTGTTTGATTAAGAATTTCCATGTGTATATCTGTTTTCTCGATATAATTTTGAGAGTCACACATTTCATCATATCAAGAATATGAAAAAAAATAGAGAGTATTATTATCCTGTTCTGTCTAATAGAGACTATGGTTATTTCCGTATCGGGGGACCTGGATTAGCTAATTGTATGTTTCTTGCAGTAAAAGCATATATTGAAGCACGTAAAAACAATGGAATATTTGTAGCACCAACATGGCGGAAATTCAGTATCGGTCCATTGTTGCGACATGAAAAGGACAAGAGAATGTATAACAGTCTTTTTAATGATGTAGGTTTAAGCGGATTAGCTAAGCTCTTTGTCATTTTCTTCAAGAAAAAGTCAGTGCATAAAATAGATCAATTAGGAAACTTTTTCGGTGAGATAAATAAAGATATGCCACTTGTTCAAGAATACTTCAATAAAATCCTTAAACGAGAAACTGTAGAATTAGTTAATGATAACAAGTTGAAAGATTACGTAGCAGTACATATTCGTTTGGGAGATTATCCGGCTAATCGTAGAGTAAGTATTGATTGGTATAAAGGAGTAATTTCTATGATTAAAAAGGAAATACCAAGCCAACAATTTATTCTTTTCTCTGATGGAAAAGAAGAGGAATTACGCCCGATTATTTCATTACCTAATGTGACAAGAGTCTTTTTTGGTAATGCTTTTGCTGATATGTGGGCGATTTCTAAGACAAAGGCTGTAATTGCATCTGATTCAACATTCTCCGCATGGGGGGGGTATTTGGGGCAAATACCTATTTTATTTAACAAACGCCATTTTTCTTCGCTATACAATGGCGAAATATTAGAAATTGTGTTAGGTGATTCTACAGATGTCCCTTTTGAATTTATACAAATACTAAAAAGATAACAGGTGGATGCAGCGCATATTCGTTACAAATATTGTTCCGCATGATAAGATTCTTAAATATAATTTATCAGTAGCATCTTGCAACTTTAGTTATAATCTTATTGAAAATGGGGGATTCGACAAAATATATTCAATCCTTCCCACTTTCGTAAAAGGAGATGTGGATACATTCGAAGGCTTAGTTTATTCAACTTTGCGAAATGGCATTTTTAGTCGAATTGCTCCGATTGTTGAAAACATTCAATTGTTCAGGAAGATACCCCGTGATTCCTCCATATGGTATTACAACTGCACCATATTGAATGTCACCCTTATAATGTTGCTAAAATTCTTAAAACCCAGTGTACAACAACAGGTGATAATTCTTGACTATACGCCAAGTAAGAATTTATTCAACAGATTCTTGTTGTGGGTTTCCAATCATGTGAACGGTACTATTTGTTTGGCTCATTCGCCTTTGTTCACGTGTAAAAATTCAGTTTGCCTGCCGGGGGTGGTACCTATGGACGCACCTCAATATCCAACAATAGAGGAAATAAAAAACGAATTTCTTATATCAGGTGCATTAAGTGACAATATTGCCATGCTGCCTATGTTGCTTGAGGTCTTTGCGGAATTGCCGTATTTTACGTTGCATATAACAGGTAATGCGCCGAATCGTGAACTTGTAGCACGATATGCCACCAAACACAAGAATATAATCTATCATGGCATGGTTAGCCATGCTGAATATATGCAAATACTCCATGATACACCGTTCTTATTGAGTACCCGTAATCCCGAAGCTCTGGAGAACCAATGTAATTTTCCTTCAAAGATAATAGAAGGCTTATTACATAACCGCATCATTCTTTCCACTTTGCATTATGCACAGATTAACGGGATCAAGTATTTTAAAGTAGGATGTGATAAGGAGTCTCTTAAAAAATCCCTTTGTGAAATTGCAGATATGCCGAGTTCCCTGTTGTTGCTATATGCCAATCAAGCCGGTGAAGTAAAGGAGCGGTTCAATAGTGACGTGTGGAAAGAGTACTTTGTCAAAATAGAAAACAAATTATGAATGCAGTAAAGGTTATTCTCACTATTCTAAATATTCCAAGATTATTTCCCCATATTGTCTTTTACTTGATATTCAAGAATCAATTAAGAAAAGACATTGAGCGCAATGCTATCAACAGTTTGAGACTTGGCAGATCATTTGAACTACTGATGTTGCTTGTTTTCCACAAGCAGTTTCGTAATCTATTTTATTACCGTATTGGCTTTTGGAAATATTTCTGCACCTTTTTGCTTCGTCCATATGAGACATTTACGATTGGAACTAATTGTTCAATTGGGGAGGGCATGATTCCTGGACATAGTTTTTCGACCATTATCAATGCTAAAAGTATAGGCGCAAACTTTACCGTGTTCCAAAATTGTACTATTGGAGTATCGAACGGGAAACGCCCTATAATTGGTAATAACGTAACAATATTCACCAACTGTGTCGTAGTTGGTGGAATCACGATAGGAGATAATGTTCAGATTGGAGGAGGTTCTGTTGTTTGTAAATCGATTCCAAACAATTGCGTTGTTGTGGGTAATCCAGCCCGAATAGTTAGAAGAGAAGGTGTGAAATGCAATGAAAAATTATAATATATGATAAGAAATATTGTATTAGTAACCAATGAAATAAACCCATATAGAAAGAGCTTTTACGATAGGGTTTATGACTACTGTCATTCAATAGGTGTTACATTTACAGTTCTTCTAATGACAAAAGTAGAGCATGGTTATAACTGGAACTATGAAGAGGTAAAGTCTGACTATGCAATCCTCATGCAAGGACGGCATTTTACATATCCTATAGTCAATCATCTTAATGGTGAAGTTGTAAAATACCTAAAAGAGATACAACCAGACATCGTTGTAATGGCTGGCAGTTATTTCTTCTATACAAATTGGCTGGTTATTGCGCAAAGGAAAAAGCTACATTATCCCATTTATTTTTGGAGTGAAACGCATTTTCAGGAGAAGCGGAATTATGCTTCGTGGAAACTAAAAGTACGCGAGTTCATCAGACGGTTTATCTATCAAAAGTTTGAAGGTTTTTGGTATAGCGGCAAGCTATCACGAGAAATGATTGAGCATTATGCTAAGAAAGATGCAAAATACCATTTCGTGCCTAATTTGATAGATTGCCAAACTTATTCTTCTACTACGCAGGAGCTGAGAAAAAAAAGGGATAATTTACGGAAGAAATGGGAAATTCCCGATGGCAATACGGTTTTTATCACTCCGGCACGGTTGGCATGGGTAAAAGGTATACATACGTTTGTTGAATTGCTAAAGCAAGTTGATGATGTGAATAAGGTTACAATGCTCGTACCTGGTATGGGACCTGATAAAGAAATGATTGAAAATACCATTAAAAAGACAAATCTCGATGTTCGCTTACTGGGGTATCAACAACAAAATATAGTAATGGAACTTTATGCCATTGCGGATTTCTTTGTTCTTCCATCCCTGTCAGACCCTAACCCGTTGACATGTATAGAAGCATTATGGTGTGGACTGCCTTTGTTAGTTTCCAAGCATGTAGGTAATTATCCAGAAGTAATAGAAAACGGACAAAACGGATATGTGTTTGACTATACAAAAACAACAGAAGCTGTAGGTTTAATAACTAAACTTTTACATTCATCAGTGGAATGGAAGCATAAAGCGAGCAGATGTTCGTTATTGATAGCTTCCCAATATTATGCCCCAGAAAAGGTTGTCAAACGTTTGGTGGATGATATGATAAAGGAAAATCTTTGAACGGATGAAGAAGATACTTCAAACAATCGCTGGTTTCGGTGCACATAGTGGAGGAACATCGACTTGTACCTACGATTTGCTTTCGGCAATGCACAATATCGGGTACTACGTGGACTTGATGACAATTCAGTCCAATGACTTAATGGGAGATGGCGAGGAGTGGATAAAAGCATTACCCAATGATGCAATTACGCCTTATGGATATTCTTCCAATATGAACGAGTTTCTCGGTCAATCGGATTATGATCTTTACCACACCAATGGGATGTGGATGCACTGCAATCATGAGACTTGCGTTGCCGCACGCAGAAAAGGGAAACCCTATATCATCACTCCACACGGAATGCTTTATCCGCAGGCATTGGCACGTTCTTCGTGGAAAAAGAAGCTATTGCTTGCCGTGGGTGGTGTCAGTAAAGATTTAAGGTCGGCAGCCTGCATCCATGCGACTTGTAAGGAGGAAATGGAACATTATAGGGCCTTAAAATATAAAAATCCGGTGGCCGTTATTCCCAATCCTGTACCGACACCCGATTTTGTTCGGGAGATATGGAGAGAGAATAGCGTCAAACGCATTGGTTTCTTGGGACGCTTACATCCACGAAAGAATGTGGAGACTTTGTTGGACGCATGGATAATGCTTGCCAACAAGGTTAAGAATGCCCAATTGGTCATCATGGGCAAAGGGGATGATGTTTATGAACAGATGTTGAAAGACAAGGTACGACAACATAATATGCAGAACGTGGAATTTGCCGGGTTCGTCACAGGACGTGAGAAATTTGAAAAATTAGCATCACTGACGGCTCTGTGTGTCCCCAGTGACTTTGAGAATTTTGGAATGATTGTCACGGAAGCCCTTTCGGTTGGTACGCCGGTAATAGCCAGCCAGGGAACACCGTGGCAGGACTTGGAATCTTACCATTGCGGGTATTGGTTAAACAATGACACTCAAACTATTGCGAAAGCCATAATGAAGATGTTTGGTTTACCCTCTTCCGAATTATTCCAAATGGGAGAGAATGGAAAAAGGTTAGTCGAAAACAAATATAAAGACACGCAAGTTGCCGCAATGATGAAACGACTCTATGAGTGGATATTGAACGGAGGGAAAAAACCTGAGTTTGTGTATGAGTGAAACAAAGATTGACTTGTCGCGGTACCACAATGCACTTAGCAGGAAGCACCAGTTGGTACGGCTGCTGTGGGGAGTGGTATGGAGCTTGTTCGCTCGTCCGTTGCCACGGAGCATGGGGAGCGGATGGAAACGTTTCCTGCTACGGCTGTTCGGAGCGAAAATACATCCAACCGCAATTGTGTACTCTTCCGCCAAAGTGTATTATCCCGCTAACTTGGAGATGGAGGAATACAGCTGTTTGGCATCGGATGTAGATTGCTATAATGTGGCTCTGATACGAATCGGAGCGAATACGACCGTGTCGCAAGGGGCTTACCTGTGTACGGCGAGTCATGACATAACCAATCCGTTGAATCAGCTGATTACCGCTCCCATAGTGATAGAAGATCAAGCGTGGGTCGCAGCCAGTGCTTTTGTGGGTATGGGAGTCAAAATAGGTCAAGGTGCTGTTGTCGGGGCACGTGCCGTTGTATTCAAAGATGTGGAGGCTTGGACTGTTGTGGGCGGCAATCCTGCGAAATTTATCAAGAAACGAATTATTAAAGAATAATCCTTGTTTATCAATAGTATTTATGCCACACTACATTCACTGTGGCACAATTTATCGTGATTTTATGTTAGACATCACAGTGATTATCCTTACGTACAATGAGGAGATACATATCCACAGATGCTTGGAGAATGTGAAGCAATTTGCCTCGAAAGTATATGTGGTGGATTGCTTCTCTACGGACAAGACCGCAGAGATAGCCAAGGAATCAGATGCGGAGGTCGTGGAACATGAATGGCCCGGTAACCAGGCAGAGCAGTTCAACTGGGCATTGGACACGCTGAAGATAGACACGGGGTGGATTCTCCGCCTGGACGCTGACGAGTATCTGTTACCCGAATTGATAGAGGAATTGCAAGAAAAACTGCCCCGAATGCCGGAGAGCGTTTCGGCCCTTTCTCTCTCTCTCGCGCGCGCTTTCTGCGGAAAGATACTGCACTATGGGATAGTGAACAACATACGGATTATCCGAATATTCCGGAAAGGAAAGGCAAGATATGAGAAACGGTTGATGGACGAGCATCTGTCCGTGCTGTCGGGAGAAATCGTTGAGATGAAGCATCAGTTCGTGGACGACAACCGCATGACCATCGGGCAGTTCACCGACAAGCACAACGGGTATGCGGCACGCGAGGCGGCATTGCTGTTGGATGCCGAATATCACTTGACCGACACGGACAGTCCACTGCAAGACCACGGTAAGGAGGTGGAGAAGAAGCGGGCACAGAAAACACGCTATGCCCGTATGCCCCTGTTCTGGCGTGCGTTCGGATATTTTGTTTATCGCTACATCATCAAACTTGGCTTCCTTGACGGCAAAGAAGGTTTCCTTTGGGACTTTCTGCAAGGCTGGTGGTACCGCATGCTGGTGGATGCCAAGGTGTATGAAATCAAGAAAGCTTGCGGAAACGATAAAGAAAAAATCAAACGTTTCTTACAGAACAAATACAATATCACATTATAATTTGCATGAAAGTATCAGTAATCACCGCTACGTGGAACAGCGGTGCGACGCTTTGTGATACCTTGGAAAGCGTACTGAACCAGACTTATCCCGACATAGAGCATGTCATCGTGGACGGGGGAAGCACGGACAATACTATGGAATTAGTGCGGGAATATGAGCCTCGTTATAACGGCAAGTTGCGGTATATCAGTGAGCCGGACAAGGGAATATATGATGCCATGAACAAAGGTGTCGAGATGGCGACGGGAGATATTATCGGCATACTGAACTCGGATGACTTCTATACTGCGCCGGACACGGTAGAGACATTGATCGGTGAATTGGAGAAACATAAGGTAGATGCCGTATTCGGAGATATCCATTTCGTGGACAGCAATGATTTGGGCAAATGTATCCGCTATTACTCTTCTGCCGGATTCCGCCGTTGGAAAATGTTGTTCGGTTTCATGCCTGCCCACCCGTCGTTCTATTGTCGGAAAGAGGCGTATGAACGCTTCGGGTTGTTCAAGACTTCTTATAAAGTAGCGGCCGACTTCGAGAACCTGCTGCGGCTGATCTATGTGGGCAGGATTTCCATCAAGTACGTACCGAAAGATTGCGTGACCATGCGTACCGGAGGGGTTTCCACCTCGGGCTTGGCAAGCCATCGGCAGATCATGGCAGACCATGTGAGGGCTTACCGTGAGAACCGTGTACGCTCGAATGCCCTGCTAGACAGTTTGCGCTATGTGTATAAGGTTGCGGAAATCGTAAGGTTCAAATTGAAATAACAGTATGAAAAGACTATTCGTAATGATCCTGTTTTCTCTGCCATTCTGTATTCCTTCGCATTTATTGGCGCAGGATAAGACGGGGACGGTAGACTTATTTATGGGCGTAGATTTCAATTATCGAGATATCTATTTCAACAACCGGGTTTATGACGTGCTGATCAATCTCACGCCGGGTATCAGATGGAATATGGGATATCGCTGGGTAGTGGCCGCACAAGCACATGTGCCGATAGTTAACCAATACGGAGACCGGTATAAGAATGTGCGCCTGAACATGGCGGTGTTATCCAAGCAACTCGCTATCGGGCAACATTGGAAGATGAAGGTGTCGGGAGGACTGTTCGGGATGGAGCGTTATGGTTTGGACGTGAAGAACCTATTCATCCTGAACCGATGGCTGGCCATGACTGCGCAGGTGGGGTTGACGGGATATTGCTCAATGGCATCGGGATGGGAAGCCAGTACGATGGAAAGGCTGACAGCACAGGTAGGGCCGGAAATTTATCTATATCGGTGGAACACGCAAATTTCCGTCCGCGGAGGGCGCTATGTGTATGGTGATTATGGCGTGACGGGCGAGGGATTCCGGCACTTCAAACATGTCAGCGTAGGTGTTTATGCCTCGTATAGCAACAAGGGAAAAGAAGATGCTGGCTTCAAGGTCATTGTCATGATACCGCCTTACAAGCGTTCGGCACGGAAGATTAATATCCGCCCGGCAAGCAATTTCCGCTTGACTTATAGCGTGGAGGCGAACGGCTATGCCAACCGTACTTATTTTACCGATCCAGAACAGAACGAACGGACAGGATGGTTCGACCGGGACTTGCTGCCTTGGGGTACAGACACGATGTTGCCTGATTTCACCATCAAAGAAAGAAAGGAGGCTCGAAAATGAAATTACGTGGTTTTATCATCATCTGGCTTGTGGTACTCGCCTTTTCACCTGTATCGGCACAGCTATATACCGGTCTGTCCGGATTGATTAATACACCTTCGGCCGAAATGAATGAGGAGGGAACAGCACGCATCGGCGGCTATTTCATGAATAAGCATTTCACGCCGGACGACGACGGGCGATACGGGTTTGTTTATGATGGCAAGAAATACAACACAGCCGATTTTTACCTCTCCGTGACACCGTTCAAGTGGATAGAGCTCGGCTATACGTTCACACTTCAGAAATCCTTGCTGGAGGGATATGACAAGCCTAAATATAATCAGAAAGACCGGTATTTTTCCATCAAGCTGAATCCATTGCGAGAGGGCCGTTACCATCCGGCTATAGCTATCGGAAGCAATGATTTCATTGGCTCGCCGACCAAACGTCACGGCCACGGCGGAAGCGGCGCCGGATATTTTTGCAACTATTACGTTGTGGCAACCAAACATTTCAAACCTGCGGGACATAACATAGGGATCAATCTAGCCTATTGCTATTGCCCTACCGTGTACAGCGAGAAATGGGAAGGCATTGTGGGGGGGATCACCTGGCAACCCAAATGGGTTCCGAACCTGCGAGCCATAGCGGAATACACAGGGAACGAGATAAACATAGGTGCAGACTGCCTGTTGTGGAAACACCTGTTCCTGCAAGTAGTCTTGCAGGAAGGGAAGTATTTCTCCGGAGGTCTATGTTTCTGTGTCAATCTGTTATGATCCGGTAATATATACGTATAAGATCCATTTTAATGGAACCGTCTTTGATAGATTGCTATCTCCGTCTCGGCTTCCAGGTAACAGAATCCGAAGATGGATTACGGATAGGCTTCAAGCCAGAAATGGTACATGCCATCGTGAAGGAGGTCTGGAACGAGCAGCCTTTGACCCGTTCGGATGTTGAAAGGTTTTATGAAAAGCTTTCTTCCCTGAACAAAGGGTATCGAAATCTCTATTTCAGGATCGTGGCGCACGGTGGATTCCTGCCGGAGGCATTGGACTTTGAACTGCACGGGCTGACCGTTTCGGATGAAAGCTATATTGAAAGCCTCTTGTCCGGAAGACATGTGGAACTTTATCCGCATAACGAAGCGGCTTACAGGGCGGTCACACGGGGATTCAAACAGCACCGTATCGGTATGGTCGTGCAGGCTACCGGAACAGGGAAATCCTATTTGCTGGCACGCTATATCGCAGATCATGCAAAGGAGAAGATACTGGTCTTTGCTCCGAACATCACGATTCTGGATGAGATCCGGAAAGCCGTCGGATTCTCTGCCCCGCAAGTGACGTACCGGACATTCCAGTCACTGACCCGTAACAGAAAGGACAATGGGCTGTTACGGGCGGAGCATATCCTGATCGACGAGTTTCACCATTTCGGGGCGGAAATTTGGGGAAGCGCCTTGCAGGAAGTGATAGAAAACAATCCCTGTGCCTATGTCCTGGGAACGTCGGCAACGCCGATCCGTCCGGAGGGAATGATCGATACGGTGGATCTTTATTTCGAAGGGAATTTGTTTTATGAGCTTACCTTGCCGCAGGCTTGGTATTACAATATCTTACCGGTTCCGGTTCTGGTGCAGAGTGCTTACGGGCTGGACAACGAACTGGACCGGCTGCAAAGAAAGCTGGAGCGCAGCGGTTGTTCAAAAGGAAAAAGGTACAGAGGAAACTGGATCTGGCACGTGTGGATTTCAAAGAGGCTTTGGGAGCACCGGAGGTCATCCGGAAGTTCCTGCCGACAAGCGTACGCAAACTGCTGGTCTTCTGTCGCGACCTCACCGATTTGAAACAGATGGTGTCGGAAGTATGCGGATGGCTCATGCGAGCGGGACATGCCATCACCCCGTTCGAGATCCATCATGCCCAAGGTGAACGGCAGAACGGCCGGATACTGGATGCATTCCGGGAAGAATCAGACCGGCTGCACGTATTGTTCTCCGTCAATATGCTGATAGAAGGACTGCATGTGGAGGGTGTGGATGCCGTCTTGTTCCTTAGGCGGACGGAATCATACATCGTTACCTTGCAGCAATTGGGCCGTTGCCTGGATGCCGGGGCAGGAAAACAGCCGGTCGTCTTGGATTTCGTCAACAATCTTTCAGGAAAATCGGTCTATGACGTGATGGCTCCCCACTTGGAGCGTCTATCTCTCCTTCCGTCACCCAAAGGATTCGAAGGGAACACCTCTTTTCTGGCGACGGGTTTCCTGTCGGACATACGGCTGCGCATAGAGGAGATATTGGCAGAACTGGAGCCCTGGCAGATTATGTATGAGAGACTGATTGAATTCCGTCGGGAAGAAAACGACTGGCCGTCGGTCACGGAAGGAAAACTTGGTCTGTGGTGCAACACCCAACGTATCGCCTATAAACGGGGAAAATTGCAGGAGGAGCGTCGCCGCCAGCTGGAATCAATCGGCTTCGAATGGAACCAGCTCGATTCCAAATGGATGAAAGAATACCGTGCGTTGAAGTTTTTCCTCGATACCTGCGGACGCTGGCCCAAACGTGAAGACGGCCCGCTTGCGACCTGGTGTTATACCCAGCGGGAAAGGCGGAAAGAAGGACGCCTGAGCAAAGAGCGCATCCGGGCTTTGGATGAGATCGGCTTTGTCTGGAATCAGAACCTCCAAGGGGAATGGATGAAGAACTACGAGGAACTGAAGTCTTTTGTCAGAAAATATCGGCGTTTTCCTAAATCGACGGAAGGGAACCTGGGCGGATGGTGCCATACACAACGGAAGATGCGCAAACAGGGAAAGTTACCCAATGACCGCCGGCTCCTGTTGGATAAAATAGGATTTGTCTGGTCGGCGGAACAGGTCTGGCAAGGCAACTTCGAACAATTGTGCCTGTTCCATAACCTGCAAGGACGATGGCCGGGATGTCGTGAAGGCTCATTGGGACGTTGGTGTACCATCCAGAGACGGGATTACCGCAAGGGAAACATGTCAAACGAGCGAAAAGCACAATTGGAACAGATCGGTTTTCCTCTTGTCTAACATGGAATATATTCGATTCTATCTGTTACGAGAATTATCTATTCATTTATAATTAACATTTTAATTTATTTTGTTTATGTACGAATTTGTTAAAAAAGGAGCCTTCATGCTCCTCGTTGCCAGCCTTGCAATGGGTATGGCAAGTTGTGGTGACGATGATCCTGATTACAGCGATGTCACACCTCCGGAGGTGGCTGTGACGCATAGTATCAGCGGACGTGTCACAGGTATTGACGGAGAAGGTCTTTCCGCAACTGTATCCATGAACGGAACATCCGCTACCACCCAAACGGATGGTACATTCGTATTTGAAAATGTAGCAGCGGGCACTTATACCTTGAAAGCGGAAGCGGATGGCAAAGTTTCCAAAGAAACATCCATTACCGTGAACGATAGCGACAGTAACAACCCGGTGTGGAACGTGACACTGAGCAATGAGGGGACAACGATTACCGCAAACGCCGACGGTTCGGCAAACGCCAATGTCACGTCCGAGGTACTAAAAGGAAACGAAGAAGGAAAAATAGAAATGACCCTGACCGCTCCGGCCGGTGCCGTGGACGCAGGTACGCAAATCACCGTCACTCCCATCTATTCAACGGATGAAGTTGAGCAGGCTGCGCTTCGTTCTGTCAGCACGAAAGCAGCCGGAAGCACTCTGCTGATCGGTACGAGAATCAGCAGTTCTAACGCATCGGCCACCTTGCAGCAGCCGGTAACACTCGAATATGACGTGGATCCGGAAATCGCCGGAACTGTCACTGCACAAAAGTATGTGAACGGCACATGGGTGGATGCGGAATATACAGTGGAGGGAGGAAAGGTCACGGTTGTGGCAGACCAGTTTACCTCCTACTCACTGTTGTGCAGCGCAACGATCAGTTCATCGACAACTTCGGAAACCATCAGTTTCACTCCTGACTCCTGGGATAACCTGTACGGAAGTGACGATATGGCTGTCTCATCGGCTTCTTACTTCTATAAGATCGGTACGGAGATCAGTTCTTCCGGAACCAACAAAATCACAGCCTACCTGATTGAGATCGTGGCACGTGTCGCAGGGGCAGGCGTGACGACGGCTACCGGTACTTATCCTATCAATGTGACTTTGCCGGTCGGTACCGCAATGGATATCAGCGGACAGCAGGAAGTGACCACACTTACCGCATCCGCCTTGGGACGTAGCGTGTCCGGCAAACAGTACGGGACAGTGTCTGTCATTACCCGGACTTGGAACCGTCAGCATACAGGTGGTGGCAACAAACCAGGTGCATAAACACAGATATTCCAATAACAAACAATTTAGTTTACTGGAGGATGCCGGACATTCGGTGTCCTCTGATGATTTTTTCTTTTGACAAAATGAATAAAACAGCATTAATCACAGGCATCACCGGCCAGGACGGCTCGTTCCTCGCCGAGTTCCTGTTGGAGAAAGGATATGACGTACACGGCACCATCCGCCGTTCGTCGGTTAATTTCAGGGAACGTATCGCCCACCTGGAGGGGCATCCCCATTTCCATCTGCATTACGCGGACCTTGGCGATTCGATGAGCCTCCTGCAGGTAGTGAAGAAAGTAAAGCCCACGGAAATATATAATCTCGCCGCACAGAGCCATGTACAGGTATCGTTCGACTCGCCCGAGTTCACGGCCGACGTGGACGCAACCGGCGTGTTGCGTGTTCTGGAAGCCGTGCGTCAGTGTGACCTCACGGATACCTGCCGTATTTATCAGGCCTCCACTTCCGAGCTTTACGGCAAGGTGGAGGAGGTACCGCAAAACGAGAACACGCCTTTTCATCCCTACAGCCCCTATGCCGTGGCCAAACTCTACGGCTACTGGATCGTGAAAGAGTACCGCGAGGCTTACAATATGTTCTGCTGCTCGGGCATCCTGTTCAACCACGAATCGGAACGTCGGGGCGAGACATTTGTCACGCGCAAGATCACCCTTGCCGCCGCACGTATCGCGCAAGGCAAGCAGGACTGCCTTTATCTGGGGAATCTGGATTCCTTGCGTGACTGGGGCTATGCCAAGGACTATGTGGAATGCATGTGGCTGATCCTCCAGCAAGACATGCCACAGGACTTTGTGATCGCCACCGGTGTACAGCACACGGTACGCGAGTTCGCCACGCTGGCTTTCCATTACGCTGGCATCGAACTTCGCTGGGAAGGCGAGGGCATCCATGAAAAAGGCATTGACGTGAGAACCGGAAAAGTAGTGGTGGCCGTGAGTGAGGACTTCTATCGCCCCACGGACGTTGTCAACCTTTGGGGAGATCCCACCAAGGCAAAGAATGAGCTGGGCTGGAATCCTCAGAGCACCTCTTTCGAGGAGCTTGTGAAAATCATGGTGACGCATGACATGCAGAAAGTGGCCGCCGATCATGTGGCCGGCGTGATGAGAACCAATCTGGCCGAATATCTGGAGAAAGGGATCGTGAAATGATGGAGAAGGGAGCAAAAATATATGTGGCGGGCCACCGGGGAATGGTGGGTTCCGCCATTGTCCGCGAACTGCGACGGCAGGGATACACGGGTATCGTTACCCGTACCCATTCGGAGCTGGACCTGACACGGCAGGACGCCGTCGAGAAATTCTTTGCGGATGAGAAACCGGAATATGTCTTTCTGGCGGCGGCCAAGGTGGGCGGCATCGTGGCGAACCAGTCCGCTTTGGCGGACTTCATGTACGAAAACATGATACTGGAGATGAACGTGATTCACACGGCATGGAAGAACGGCTGCAAGAAATTGGAGTTTCTCGGCTCCTCGTGTATCTATCCGCGCCTGGCACCGCAGCCGATGCCGGAATCCTGCCTGCTGACCTCCGAACTGGAGAAGACCAACGAGGCCTACGCGCTTGCCAAGATCTCCGGCCTGAAATATTGCGAGTTCCTGAACCGCCAGTACGGTACGGACTATATCAGCGTCATGCCTACCAACCTTTACGGGCCGAACGACAACTACCATCCGGAACATTCACATGTATTGCCAGCCCTGATCCGCCGGTTCCATGAGGCAAAGGAACAGGACCTGCCCTTCGTGACCTGTTGGGGTGACGGCAGCCCTTTGAGAGAGTTTCTCTATGTGGACGACCTTGCCAACCTGTGCGTGTTCCTGATGAACAACTACTCCGGTAACGAAACGGTGAACGCCGGAACGGGCAAGGAGCTGACCATAAAGGAACTCACAGAATTAGTGGCAAAGACAATCGGCTACACCGGCGAAATACGCTGGGACACCTCACGGCCGAACGGTACGCCCCGTAAGCTGTTGGACGTATCCAAGGCGAGAGCTTTAGGGTGGTCGTACCGCACGGAGCTGGAAGACGGCATCCGTCTTGCCTACGAGGATTTCCTGCATAACCCGACGCGGGCGGAAAGATAAATCAAAAGCATGTCTATGAGAATCATATTATTGTCAGGAGGTTCAGGAAAACGCTTGTGGCCGTTATCCAACAGCACACGTTCCAAGCAGTTCATCAAGCTGCTCTCCTCCCCGGACGGAAGCCGGGAATCCATGGTACAGCGTGTGGTGCGCCAACTCGGGGAATGCGGCCTGGACGGTTCGATAACCGTAGCCACGGGTGCGTCACAATGCGATATCATAACCAACCAGCTCGGGGACGGGATATCGGTGGTTACGGAACCGGAACGGCGTGACACCTTTCCGGCGATAGCGCTGGCCTGCTCGTATCTGGCATATGAGCAGCACTGTCCCAAGGAGGAGGTTGTCGTGGTGATGCCCTGTGACCCCTATACGGAGCTCGAGTATTTTGAGACGATAAGGCATATGGCGGACGCGGTCAGGAATGATGCGGCCGAACTGGTGCTGATGGGGATAAGACCGACCTGTCCGTCATCCAAATACGGATACGTGGTACCGGTGGCAAACGATAGGGAAACCGGAATATACAAGGTCTCCCGCTTCACGGAGAAGCCGGACGCGCCGGCAGCCGGGAGGTTGATTTCCGAGGGTGCGTTCTGGAACGGCGGCGTGTTCGCTTTCCGTCTGGGGTACATGACGGATATTGTGAGCCGGTATGTCAATGCCGGTACTTTCGCGGAAATCCGTACCCGGTACGGCGAACTCCCGAAAATCAGTTTTGACTACGAGGTGGCGGAAAAAGCCGGGTCGGTGGCCGTGATACCGTTTGCCGGGGAATGGAAAGACCTGGGGACGTGGAACACGCTGACGGATGAACTGAAGGACAATGCCATCGGCAATGTCATATTGGACGGAGAGTCCGGGAATACCCATGTTATCAATGAGCTGGATCTGCCCGTCATGTGTGTCGGCGCAAGGAATCTCGTCGTCGCCGCGTCCCGTGACGGCATCCTGGTTTCAGAGAAAAGCAGGAGCGAGCACATCAAGACGTATGCGGACCGCCTGCAATGTCGCCCGATGTACGGGGAATGTCGCTGGGGTGAATACAAGGTTATCGATACGGTGAGTTTCCCTGACGGATACGAGACCCTTACCAGGCAGTTAAAGGTAAAAGCCGGTAAAAGCATAAGCTACCAGGCTCACCGCCACCGTGATGAAGTCTGGACATTCATTGACGGCGAGGGCACGCTGGCTCTTGACGGGAAAGTGACGCGAATCGGCCGTGGCGACACCGTCTGTATCAGGAAAGGCATGAGGCATGCCGTCAAGGCCATGACCGATCTGCTTTTCATTGAGGTACAGTCGGGAGCTCCGCTCGTGGAGGAGGATGTCGAACGGTTCGACTGGAACTGGAAACCATAAAAACGGGATCAACAGGCCATGGTGAAAAAATGGTATGCCTTGAAGGTTTTCTATAACCGCTTTTCGGAAATCGAGGCCACATTGTCACGTGACGGGGTAGAGAGCTATATCCCGATGAAAACCAGAAGCTATCCGTAACCGAACGGGGAGGTCGTGACCAGACGGGTCCCGCTTGTCGCCATGCTGATGTTCCTGCGTTGCGATGACGACTACATCTCTTCCTTGAATTCGATTCTCGATGGGAAAGCCATGGTATACCATCATCCCGGCACCCAGATCCCAGCCCCTATTCCGGATGAAGAGATGGACATGTTCATCATGCTCACTTCTTCCATGGAGGACGGGTTCGAGCAGATACCGTATGATGGCAATCTCGTGAAGAACGCCGAAAAATACCGGGTGACAGGTGGGGAATATGCCGGGGTCGTAGGATATTACAGACGCATCAAAAAGAACAAGCGGCTGGTCATTCCTTTTGAAGGCTTCTTGATGTTGGTTGCCACCAATTATATTCCCAAATGCTATTTACAGGAAGTAGTATTGTGATAACCGGTGTGGACAGACATACGCATAGAATCAGAATTCGGGCATGTACATGACCGGCGGCAATTCCAGAGATGCCTTTTGACATATGACGGCTTGAATTTATGAGGTATGCAAAACGGATATCAACAATTCAAATAACCTTTATACCCCGACCGGGAAGCGTAAAAGACTTCTTGATCGGGGTATTTTTTTGGGGGCATGCGATCGTCAGTAGAAGAAATTCAAAGGGATTCCGAGGTGTCCCTTTTTCGGTAATAGCGAATTGATTATGCGATTCTCCCCGACTTAACTCTAGACACTTTTCTTGTCTTATTTCTTTCCCCGAACATCTCTCTCTTGATTTTTCCCAATCCTCACCTTAAACCCTCCCAAAATCCCATAAGCACTTGTTTTTCAAATTAATTTATCAATCCAGCAAGAATTTAAAGTACGAGCTGAACGGGTCCTCAATCTCTAGACTGCCGGTGATTTTATTTATTCAGCCTTTTATTGTGTGTCCTAAGCGGAAAAGTCCTTCATCTGCTTGACGGTCAGCTCCGCTGTCTTTATGTCTTCCTTATTCCGGAACCGTGTGAAATGTTTCATGGCACACGAATAATCGTCCGCAGTTTTCTCTTTACCCAAGTCCTTGAAATGCCGGATACCTGATTCCAACAATAAAAAATGGCATTCTACCTGCTGTCTTCCTCGTTTTCTCTTTTATATTCATTAACGAACAAATAAGATTAAACTGTCTATGTAAAATAAGGAGACAGGCAAGTATGGAGCGAATGGATGGTCATAAAAAAGCGACTTTGGAGCTTTTTTTGAGGAAGGGCGGTTTTGGCGGCATAATTGCCGTTAAACCGTCCTGTTTTCGTTTAACGAAAAGACAACTTGCTGTCCGCAGGAGCGGACCATGTTTCTCCAATAATTATTGTGTATCAGACCATTGTGTGGCTATTTTTCTGTGGTTTGTGGGGCTTTTCCATCAGATATTTGCCGGCTGTTCTCCCCATTAAAGGATAGATATATCTCCATGACCATGTGACTTACGCCCATAATTCGGGGATAAGGAGGCGAATATACGGAAAATCTGCCCTTTACATGCCCTATTGTCCATTAATGGATTGCTACTTCTACACTTCTGCAAATGGAGAATGGGCATGTAGCCGTGTACGACTTATGTTTTTTCTTCATTGTCTCCATTAACGGATTGCTACTTCTACACTTCTGCAAATGGAGAATGACATGTAGCCGTATACGCCTTATTGTTTTTCTTCATTATTTCCATTAACAGATTGCTACTTCTACACTTCTGCAAATGGAGAATGGGCATGTAGCCGTGTACGACTTATGTTTTTTCTTCATTGTCTCCATTAACGGATTGCTACTTCTACACTTCTGCAAATGGAGAATGACATGTAGCCGTATACGCCTTATTGTTTTTTCATCGTCTCCATTAACGGATTGCTACTTCTACACTTCTGCAAATGGAGAATAACAGGTAGCCGTATACGCCTTATTGTTTTTCTTCATCGTCTCCATTAACGGATTGCTACTTCTACACTTCTGCAAATGGAGAATAACAGGTAGCCGTATACGCCTTATTGTTTTTCTTCATCGTCTCCATTAATGGATTGATACTTCTACACATCCGCAAATGGAGAATGACAGGTAGTCGTGTGTGACTTATGTTTTTTCTTTATAATCTCCATTAATGGATTGATATTTATACACTTCTGCAAATGGAGATTTTGAGATATCTATATCCGGAAGGATGCGTGCTCCCTTCGCTCCCGGCTATCCCTATTTTGATATCCGGCTATATCGCAATTCTGTGATAGCATTATCCGGATAGCGTATCATACGGATATATACAAATATGGCTACACTATAATTCATGGTTGTGATGGAGATGGCTCTTCCCATCCGGTAACAGACCATGATGCCACAAGGAAAAAAGCGACAGCCGCAGAGAAAAAACGGATGGCAGGAACGATTACGGAATCAGGTAAATAGAAAGTCCGGTACATGCGAATTCAGGCGATCATCCCGGATGGAAACCTGTCAAAGAGGCTTTTGAGACATTTGAAATACCGATAATAAAAAAACGAGATCAGGTATATGGACGCTGTCATATACCCACAGCCTGCCACACCGCTGTTCCGATAATCATATATGGTTATCCGTGCATCCCGCTATATCCTTATTCCGATAGAAGGACGTATCGTTATCGTCGTATCTCCATGTCCGGTCATATGGCTATACACATATCCGGTGGCATCATCGCCTATCCCATCCGGGTCTGTCCGGGTTGGATTCGGATATTCTGGATAAGTTTTTAACCTGAGGGTAATCGGCCTGATGGTATGGGAACAAGAAGAAGTCTGTAATCGTGGCATTTACCCGGGTAGAGAAGCCACATCTTTTTATTGCCGGACTTCCGGCATTGCCTTATCCATGCGTGAAGAGGAGTTTTTTCTTTCATCGCAACGTTCCTCTCACATACCCAAAGGGGGTAGTGGATCCAGACCCGCTTCGGCTTTCTTTTTCCTTCCCATATCGCAAAAACCGACTATCCATGACTATTCCTGCCGGTGTGCCGGTCATGCTTGCTTCTCATGGTTCCATTAACGGATTGATACTTTCCACTTCTTGTAGACCGATAATTTAAGAATCCGTATCAGGGTGGATGCATGCTCCCACACCTGCCCATAAGGATTTAAAAGGATAGGTGGACAGGGAAACGGAATCCCGCCCGTTTTTCCAGCCGCTACAGGCAGCGAGCCTCTGACGCCACCTCCGCATAGGAAGAACCGTCCGAGAGGAACGGTATGTCCGTCTCCCTCATGTGTATCATAGTGATAATCGGCTTTAGATGACTATAAGTGACAGGTGGTTTCGTTCCGTGGTCCTCTTCTTCCTTTATTTTGTATTCCGAGACAATACCGGTTGTGTAATTTAATAATTTAAGATTTTAAGATATGAACTCAGAAAAGGAAAAGAACAGACCTTCCTGAATCGGTAGAGAAGATATGCCATCAATCTGGAGGAATCCGATATCGACCGGTAGCGGATGTTAGGATACAGACACCTTAAATAAGGACTTTTAGCCTAAGATAAAGTAAGCTAATAGCGTGATAATAAGGCTCTTATAATTACGACTTCTCCTATAGAAGCATTACCTTAGTAGTAGAATCATAAAGGAGGTAACAAGTTATGAACGAGCAAATTAGGAGCATTTTAGCACAAGAGACAACGAAGACAAGCAAGATCCGGCAGCTGTTCCTTCTGGGGGTTCCCCGTGCGGAAATTGCGAGAATGGTGACCAACGGCAATTACGGCTTTGTAGTGAACGCCCTGCGCCGGATGAGGGAACGTGAGGAGGGTCTGAATATCCATCCGGCGACAGCCGCACCGGATTACACTTTCAACCGCAAGTTCGGTATCGAGATCGAGGCCTACAACTGTTCCCGTGAACGGCTCGCACGCGAGCTCAGGGAGGCCGGCATCGAGGTTACGGTGGAAAGCTACAACCATACCACCCGTCCGCATTGGAAACTCGTGACGGACAGCAGCATAAGCGGTAACGACACATTCGAGCTGGTCAGTCCGATCCTGGTCGGTGAAGCCGGCCTGCGGGAACTGGAGAAGGTCTGCTGGGTGCTCGACCTGTGTGACGTGAAGGTGAACGGGAGCTGCGGGCTTCACGTACATATCGATGCCGCCGGTTTCAACATGGAAACCTGGCGTAACCTGGCCTTGAGCTACAAGCACCTGGAACCGGTCATCGACAGGTTCATGCCGGCATCCCGTAGGGACAACTACTATTGCAAGGGATTGGGCCATGTCTCTGACGGGATGATACGTTCCGCCCGGACGGTGGACGAGCTAAAAGGAAGGATCGGTGACCGTTACCATAAGGTGAACCTTGAGGCCTACTCACGGCACAAGACGGTCGAGTTCCGCCAGCATTCGGGAACGACCAACTTCACAAAAATGCGTAACTGGGTGCTGTTTCTCCACAAATTGGTTACCTTTGCCACAAGGGGACAGGTGCCCGCAGCCACCGCACTTCAGGACATTCCCTTCCTTGACAGTGAACAGAAACTATATTATAAATTAAGAACGAAAAAACTATCGGCATGAACAAGCATATGTATATTTTGGCGGATGGCGGCAGGATTGCCGCCTCCGACCCTTCCGAGTTTGTATGCGTCCTGCGTGAGGGCAGCTGGTTTGACAGCGGGTGCACCAACGAGGAGTACATGGTAAATTTCTCCGGACGGTATAAGGAACTGCACGGAGTGACGGTGAGGACCGACACGCCGGAGCATTTCATGGACGACCTGAAAAAGTACGGTTACATCACGGGTTGAGAAATCCGCTCCTTTATTATTGCGATTCCCGCCAGTTTTTGTGTGAAGATTTTTCCTTTTTACGGTATCGGATGTCCGCCGTATCCTGTTTTCCAGTGAGGGGGTCTGGCTCCGTGTCTGTTGCACAACCTTCCTCAAGGAAGAATATTTTTTAGAACAGTTAGCATT